>QFCE01002218.1_pt1:312500-407500 | contig 552968 bp, 483 predicted proteins | sample 5346091 | NCBI WGS metagenome assembly QFCE01 (sample SAMN09062252, study PRJNA434731) | Human gut metagenome, whole genome shotgun sequencing project. | isolation source: stool timepoint A chromium assembly | host: Homo sapiens | collected 2015 | reverse complement strand
AAGTGCTTTTTTGGCGATGTCTTCCGGAAAAGCGTTTGAACTGCTTTCCGGAAGTATCCGCCTCATCAGCGGCGAATATGATAATAGCACGAAGGCCCATGCCATGCAAGTGATATTAGAATATTTAATGTCACTTGCATGGCATGGGCCAGACATCTGAAATTCAGATAATAGATGTGTCTGTAACCTAAGGAGCGAAAGCCTGCGTAACAAACCAGTCTGCTTTTTACTTACCGATACTGTGCAAAGAATTCTTTGAGTTCTTTATATCCTACATTACCATAGCCAATAATACTGCCCAGTGGTTTTCCATCGCGGAAGAAGAAAATATCCGGAATGGTTTCTACATTATAGCGTTCAGCCAGTTCCTTATCTTCATCAATATTTATTCCATAGAATGGAATATCCATTTCACCGGACAGTTTTTCCATAACCGGACGAATCTTACGGCAGAACCCACACCATGGAGCAGAAAACCCTACGATTACATCGCCTTTGGCAATAGCTGCATCAAAATTTGCTGTTCCTGTAATTGGTTTAATCATTTACATTCCCTCTTTTCTGTATAACGATATTTATCGATATTCCTGGCTACATTGTATTATGCATATCGATAAAAGTCAACATGCTTCCTTCTATTACAATGTCACATCTTATGATTCAAAAGGGATAAAGCCCCAACAGTCCACATCATCCGTTTCTTTTGTAGTAAACCCACAGAAAGAGCTCATATCTATGAAGTCTACCATCTGCCTGATTTCTGCTCGCTTACGCCAAAACGCACGGTCTGAGCCGTGCGTTTTTTTGATTGTCTTCTATCAGAACTGCCAGTTAATGCCCAGGTTCCACTGCCATTTCTTATGCCAGTTCCCTCCAAAGCTTCTTTCTGCGTCTGCGTAAAGGCTGGTGTGGTCGTTGACGTGCCAGGTGCCGCCGAAACCGGCTTCCTGCCATGTGTCCCGGTAGTCTTCGCTGTAGTCCATGGTTTCGCCGTCAGGCGCTGCGAGGTGGAAGTTTCTGTCCCCTCCGAATTCATGGAACCGCGAGAATTTCAGGTAGTAGTCATAGGGATGATCCCCTTCGGTGACCCGTTTGCCCAGAAGGATGCCCAGGCGTCCGATGGCACTGTCATAGCTCCCCATATGTACCGTCCTGCCGCGACTGGTGGTGTAGTCTTTGCTTCCCAGACGGCCAAATACCATCCGGGCTTCCGGTTCCACGAAGAGGCCATCATCACGGGTGAAGGTCTTTCCCCATTCTACGGAGAGCCTTTCATTATGTGTACGATAATTAGCACTGTCCGGATATCCGCCCCAGCTCTTAAGGCCGGTATCGTCCCGGCCCTACTTAGCTACCACGTCGGTGTATACACCGCTGTCGCCCAACCAGGTGCCGTAAAGGCCGCCGACAAGGGCATGGTCCTTAGAAGAACCATGGCTGTATTTCGGATTGGAAATATTCCGTTCTGCGAAGAAACCGTAAACGCTCTTTTCATTGGCGGCGTAGTCATAGCCCAGCTGGAAACCGTTGTACCGGCTTTCTGTCCCTTGTCCTTCATAGGCGCCATGGAAATCCCGGGCCCAGATGCCGGAGTCATTCTTCACATTCCGGAAGCGGAGATCTCCCATGCGCTTTCTCAGACTGTCAATATCCAGGCGGTAGAGGGCATAGCTGTTATCAGCGGCTTTCATGAGAGGTATGGTGTCTTTGTTCACTTTCTTTTCCAGTTTCGTCAGGTACCACTGTTTGTCGTTGGCATCAGCCACGCCCATCACATCATGGACATACTGCCCGTTCTGGATGGTGGGCGTCACATCCCAGAGGCCGCCTTCTTCCAAACACTCCACCGCACATGAAATCTCCTCCTTGCAAACCTTTTAGCATCCAATACAAAAAAGGATTACAGAAAGTATCTTCCTTTCTGTAATCCTTGTCTTATTCTGGTGGAGACGAGGGGAGTCGAACCCCTGTCCAAAAGGCCTGCCCCATAAACTTCTCCGAGCGCAGTTACTGTTTTATGAATTCGATAAAGTTTCGTACAGGAACAAACTGCCTTTATCTATTCCGGTGTTGTTTCCCGCCGAGATACCGGAAGTCTCTCATTGGTATCCTGTTGGTTGATGCCTGTCCGAAGTCACAGGAATACTCCGAAGAGGCAAGCAGTTTAAATTAAGCTGCTAAAGCAAAATCATTGTTTGCTTTTATGTTTTCCCACCGTTTTACGGGCAGATGGAATCCCGGCTCGCTATTTATGATACAGTGACCCCTGTCGAAACCAGTACGTCCCCGTTGGTAACTTTTATTGTACTTTACCTGTTCTTCATTGTCAAAAATTTGCTTATGCATCCCTTGCAATTTTCAGGCATTCCAGAAAATCTTCTGGTATCGGCGCCTCAAAATGCATGGGTTTCCCGGTAACCGGATGAATCAGATCCAATGTACGGGAATGCAGTGCCTGTCCCTGAATCGGGAAATTATCCTTCTTCCATCCATAGAGCGGATCGTTGACTACCGGATGACAGATATGCTCCATGTGAACGCGAATCTGATGTGTACGTCCGGTTTCCAGACGGCATTCCAGATAGGAATAATGTTTCATATACTCAATTACGCGGAAATGGGTTACCGCCGGCTTTCCGGTTTCCGGCTGTACATCCCATTTCATTCGGTCTTTAGTACTTCGTCCTAAAGGAAAACGTATTTCCCCATGATCACCTTCCATCTGCCCATGTACAAGTGTCACATACCGGCGAACTGCCGTGTGTTCTCCAATCTGCTTTCTGAGGCTTTCATATGCCCGCATGGATTTGGCCGCTACCATAACACCGGATGTATCCTTATCCAGACGGTGCACAATTCCCGGTCGTTTGGGATCTCCAACCTGTCGGATAGATTCCCCGCAATGGTAGAGCAGGGCAGAAGCCAGTGTCCCGTGTTCATTTCCAGGAGCCGGATGACATACCATACCTCTGCGTTTATTGATGACTATCATATCTTCATCTTCATACAGGATGTCGAGAGGAATATTTTCTGCCTGCACTGTCTGCTCCTCTTTCACCTCCCATGAAAATACAATAGTGTCGCCTGCCTCCAGACGATAATTGGCTTTCAGCTTTTTTTCTCCCTGTCGGTAAGCATTTCCCGCCTTAATCCACTTCTGCACTTCCGAACGGGTAAACCCTGTCTGTTCCGTAAGAAACTGATCTACACGTTTTCCTTCATCGGACTTATCTATGGAATACGTTCTGGTTATCATTCTGCCCGCCTCCAGTAAAATAAAAGAATTAATGCAATGCCACAGCAAATGGCTATATCGGCCACATTAAATATAGGCCATATTCTGAAATCAAAAAAATCCACTACCGCATGTAAACGCAGTCTGTCTATCGCGTTTCCCAGCGTTCCGCCAAGCAGCATGCCTATAGCTGCCTGAAAATAGAGCGGAGTCATTTCCATTCTTTTTCTATAGACAAAGAATGCAACAAACAACACCAGTGCAACAAGGAGAAATATCCAGCTCTGATTAGCCAGTATCCCAAACGCAGCTCCCGGATTGAGTATATACGTCAGATGAAATACATGAGGAATCAGCGGAATCGTCTGCCCCAGTTCCATAGAATGCTGCACTATATACTTCACAACCTGGTCCAGTATAACCACCAGGAATGCTATGCCAATTATCATAATCAACCTCCTGAAATCCTACTTATTATATCATGGACCCGCAAGAAATCCCGATTATGCCTGTACTATGGCTGCACTTTGTTCCAATAAAAAAGCGAGAAGGGATTGCCCTTCCCGACTTTATCAGTAGTTTACGAAAACTTCTACGGTACGGCGACCAAAAGAATAGCACTGTGCATAGTCTTCCATGCAGAGGTCTATGCGCTGTCCTTTAATCGCACCGCCGGTATCTTCCGCTACCGCTTCGCCATAGCCGCTGACATATATTTTGCTGCCCAGCGGAATCACGCGGGGATCTACCGCTGCCGTTCCATAACCAGCTCTGGTTCCAGTTGCCGTAATACCTGCGCCATTACCATCGGACGGATGATAGGCTGTCGCTGTCATGTGAATAACCTTACCCACATTTTCGCCAGTCCGGCTTCCAGTCTTTAACTTTCCATGCCGGCCCGGTGCCAGTGTCTTTGTCTGAAGTACCTGACTCTTAAGCACCTTACCATCCACAATGACCTGCTGTACTACAACTTCTTCCTTATCGCCTTCCCCCGGTTCTACGATAACATCCTGTCCAGCAGGAAGAGTACTGTCATACCATCTGTCATAATACACAGGACCAGTCTGCTTCATGGTCACCTGTTTTGTTGTATATGGAACTACATGAATAACCATATTGGGGCGGATGACTTCCATGCCATCTTCCAGTGCCATCTTCTTTTTCCAGTCATATCCTTCACTGTTAAGAACCCCCTGCACGGTTTTATCGGTGGTATAAATCTTTCTTGTCTTACCATCTTCTTCAATGGTTACCGGGGTGGCACGTTCGATAACTACAATTGAACCGTTTTCTACTACAGGTGTACTGGACCAATAGGTATCGTGTGCCCCCATATTAATATTCTCTTCAAATAAAATGTGAGAATATTCAGTCGCATTAGTGCGAACCACCTTACGTTTGGATCCATCAATAATGGTAACCGCTTTTTCTCCAAACTGCTGAGGGGTAAAAGAAAAAGCCGCCATGGTCATCTGAGTGCTTGCTACAGCAGCTACTGCTATAAACATACTGGCTGCAACATGTCGAAGTTTTCTAAGTTTCATATCCACATTTCCCTTTCCTATGTGAAACATTCTACCATACGAGGACATTATGTCAAATTTATGGCAGTTGACAATAAGCATTATTGTGATATTCTTCAGTATTTATCGCGTTTTTTATTCAATCTGTTGTTGGATGAATGCATAGTTTATTTATAGAAAATTTTATTAAAACTCCTAATTTATTCGATTGTATCTCAATTTATTGATATCTTTATTGTAAACTTTGTGCTTATCCAATGGATATATTGGGGTTATGAATATTTATAAATCGCTGAAAATTACCACCATACCGATAAATTCAATGGTTGAAGTTTTGAACCATCCGCCACCGGAATGTCATTTTTATGATTGTCAATGATTTGTTATTACCACTTTTTGTCCCATTTTTACCATCCTTCAGGTGGATTATCACCACTTACTATAATTATTATCACCAGGTGTTAATAGTTATATTAGTTATAGCATTCCATACTTTACAAATATATCCATCTGTACATACAGCAGCCCCTTCTTATTTACAAGGCTATCCTGTACTGACACACAAAAAGCACAACCCCGGGAAGAGCTGCGTGCAACAGCAACTCTCCTCAGGGTTGTACTTACTTTGTTATTTCAGTTATAAACGGTTTTTCTGTTATTTCACAGGAACATAAGGTTCAAATTTTTGTTTCAAAGTCATCTTTTCCTGTTCACTGCGCTGTTCTGCCAGCTTCTGGAAATATTCCTGGGCACATACCTTATTTTCACTAGCTATCATCTTGACCCAGGTACCATTAGACTGCATGATATGCGCCTTCTGATTATCTTCCAGTTCCTTAAGCACCATGTTCTTAATGCGGTGCATGCAGTCAGTATCCTTTACCGGAATCATCAGTTCTACACGATCATTAAGGTTTCTCGGCATCCAGTCAGCACTGCCAATGTACAGTTCTTCACGGCCGCCATTATTAAACCAGAACACACGGCTATGTTCAAGGAAACGCCCTACCAGGCTGCGAACCGTAATATTATCGCTCACCCCTGGAATTCCAGGAATAAGCACACAGATACCACGGACAATGAGTTCAATCTTTACCCCTGCCTGCGAAGCTTCATAGAGTTTATCCACCATACGGCTGTCCAGCAGAGAATTCATCTTGGCAATAATATGCCCGTTTTCCCCATTCTTAACATGCTGAATTTCTCTGTCAATCAAGGCTACACAGCGTTCGCGCAGATTGATAGGTGCCACAAGGAAGGAATCCCATACCGGCGGATCAGAATAGCCGGACAGAAGATTGAAGAATGCAGACGCATCCGCACCAAATGTATCACTGCAGGTAAATATCCCCAAATCGGTATACAGTTTTGCTGTAGACGCGTTATAGTTACCGGTAGCTACATGAACGTATCTCCGGATGCCATCCTTTTCCCTGCGGATAATCAATGTACACTTGGAGTGAGTCTTCAGCCCTACCAGCCCATAAATTACGTGAGCTCCCGCCTTTTCAAGGCGTCTGGCCATGTGAATATTATTTTCTTCATCAAAACGGGCCTTAACTTCCATGAGAACCGTGACCTGCTTACCATTCTGCGCCGCTTTTTCCAGTGCCCAGATAATCGGGCTCCGGGAACTTACACGGTACAGTGTCTGTTTAATCGCCAGTACATCCGGATCCGTAGCCGCTGACATGACAAAGTTAACTACCGATTCATCAAAGGATTCATACGGCAGATGCACCAGCATATCCTTTTCGCGAATCATGGAAAAGATATCCTTTTCATGGGACTGAATCATGCTCCACGGAGTGTACGGATGCGCCTCCGGATATCTCAGCTTATCATATCCGGGAATGCCACAGAAACGGAAATACATAGTGGTATCAATCGGACCATCAATTTCATACAGGTCGTTCTTTACCAGATTCAGTGACTGTGTAATAAAACGCTGCATAAACCGGCTGGTTCCACGCTCAAATTCCACACGTACGGCTTCGCCTTTCTGGCGCTTTTTCAACTGACGTTCCACTTCCACTACCAGATCCTTGGCGTCTTCTTCATCAATATACAGATCGGCGTCACGGGTAATTCTGAACGCATGCGCTTCCAGCAGATCATACCCCATGAACAACTGCTGTGCAAAGTGACGGATTACATCTTCCAGCAGAACGAAATCATGACAACCCTTTCTTTCCTTATCTTCCGGCAGAGCAATAATTCTCGACAGAACCGAAGGCACCGGAACAATGGCCGTTTTGACGTCGATATCATTATCATCGTCGCCGGTACGTTCAATCTTTTCAAGAAGCATTGCCAGGTTCAGGCTCTTGGAAGCCAGGAACGGGAATGGATGGGATGAATCCACAGCCATAGGAGTAACTACCGGGAATATTTCCCTTTCAAAGTAATCCCTGAGCCATTCCAGCTGTCCTTTAGTCAGATCACGCGGCTTGACAAAATACAGGCCTTCCAGTTCCAGCGCATTCAGTATTTTCTTAAGATACATATACTGTTTAGCCACCAGGTGCTGTGCCGATTCCGATATGTGCTGAAGCTGCTGTTCAGGAGTCATTCCTGCAATATCTTTTCTGGTAACCCCATTTTCCTTCTGATGTCTGAGACCAGCCACACGAATCATGAAAAATTCATCCAGATTCGAAGAGGTAATAGCTACAAACTTCAGTTTTTCCAAAAGAGGATTATTGGGATCGGTGGCTTCTTCGAGAACCCTGTCATTGAATGACAGCCAGGAAAGTTCACGATTAAGATAAAATTTCTGTTTGAAATCTGTTGTATTCATCATTATCTTCTCTCCAGCTTGGCTTCAATACCAAAAACACTCTTAAACAAATCGTTTTCCTTTTCAAAGAACCAGCTTTCCAGTGCTGTGCGCGCGCTGGTATCATATTCAATCAGCAGTGTATCATCCACCATACGGGCTGTAACATCCTGAATTTTCTGTTTGCGTGAAATATCCATAGCCCGTACAAGACGGAACACCGCAATCAGCTTCAGCACGGTCATCTTCATGCTGTCATCCAGAAGTTTGAACGCATAATCATCTTCTTCCGGCATACCTTTGTGTTCATAAAAGGCAATGCATGCCACCGCATCCTTTTCCTTTTCGGAAATGCCGAATATATCAATACTGCGGATAAGGCTCCAGGTGTTTCTGCTGGAGTCTATCAGATTGACATACTTACCAATCTGGCTGAGAATCAGCGCCATACTGAGAAGGAATTCCTCCCGTTTTCCCAAGCCATTCACCGAGCGGAAGGCTTCAATAATGATATGACTGTAATTCTGCATACAATGCGCATGTTTTGGTTCATAATAGTACCCTTCGGCAATGGATTCAGTAAGCTTAAGATTCTGAATCTGCATTTCCACGATGGCCTGATCATCAGTCTTTCCGGCTCCATAATACATACTCAGCGATTCCAGGAAGGTTGTTCCCATCATGACCACTTTATTCGCCGGTACGTGTTCCAGAATTTCCCGATATATATGAATGGTAGGAAGAACCACATCCGCTTCCGCTTCTGTAATTCCATATGCCTGCCGGATATGGGAAGACGACTGTCTCCCAACTGCATCATAGAGACTGTTAATCTTTTCCGGACTGCAGATGGCCATATTATGCTTAATAACCGGCCATCCAAGAAGTCTGGCTATAATCCTTGATTCACGCCCCGAGAACACCAAAGTTGACGGATGGTACTGCTCAATGGTCTTCCAGACAGGTCTCATTACCGCATGAATATATTCTGCAAGGGCATCCGGATAATCTCTGGATGCACGCTGGTTAGCACTAAAGGTTTCCAGCAGACGAAGCGTCCCTACATGTATGTCATGCTGATAAGTAAGTACGCCTCCCTGCCATACGGTAAGCCCCATCGCCCCGGAAGTTATATCCACAAACAGGAAATCAGATCCCAGGCTGTGTGAATTTTTATGGTTATACTTCCTGAGCTGATGCTGCAATGCAAAATGTTCCAGATAAATTTCCTGAGACATATCCAGCACCTGAACATCAAAGCCCGTATTTACATGTACCAGATCAAGAATAGCTCGCTTGTTCTCTGCTTCTCTGAATACTGCCGTTGCATATACGCTGTATTCCTTTACCTGATAGTCGTTAAGAAGCTGCTTTAAGCCATTCAGCATACTGCACAGCCGGTTAACCGAAGCAAAGGACAGTTTCTTATTGAGATAAACTTCTTCACCAAAAGTAACCTCTTTAGCCACTTCTTCAATAACCTGAATATCATCTAAGTTATGATACGATACAATTCGCATAGATAACGCTGTAGATCCAATGTGAATAACTCCGTACAACATTTTTGTATTCGAATTCATGTAATACTCCTTTTCCAAACCTTTGATATAGAAGTTTACTTTATTATCATTATAATACAAATTTCTCTATCATTGGGCTATATGCTGTTATAGTTAATTTTAATTCACTTCTTCTGGAAATATATCACTTTTTCATCTTTCTGTCACTCCACATTTCTATTCCTCGTTGTAAAAATTGTAAAATTTGTATTCAAATCTTCTTCCCTGTTGTAAAATAAAGACAGTTATTAAAGAAGGAGAAAACATGGAACAAGTAGCTGTTATCGATTTAGGATCAAATTCAATCCGCTTCATTATCATTGAAATTACTCAGAATGGTGCCCATAAACTGGTATATCAGGAAAAGGAATCCATCCGCCTGTCAGCTGGCATGCTGGAAAACAATATGTGCCTCACGGAAGAAGCACAGCAGCGGGCGCTTAAACTTCTTTCTGTTTATGCACATATTATCGAAAGCCAGCATATGCATACCGTACTGGCAGTGGCAACGGCCGCCGTAAGAAACGCACGTAACGGCGCATCCTTTATAAAGAGGGTACGCGCCAAAACCGGTATTCCCATGACGGTTATCAGCGGATATGCAGAAGCCACCCTGGGTTTTTCCGGGGTAATCCACACAATTGATGAAAAGGACTTTCTCCTTTTTGACCTGGGCGGTGCCAGTATTGAGATTTCCCTGGTCAAAAACAAAAAACGGGTTAAATCCATCAGCATTCCTATCGGTGCTGTAACTTTGACGCAGAAATTTGATTCTTCCGATAAAATTTCCTCATCACAACGCAAAGAAATGGAAGAATTTATATCTTCTCAGCTACATCGCATTTCCTGGCTTCCTAAATCAGGGCTTCCTGTTATCGGAATCGGAGGCACTGTTCGAAATCTGGCTAAGATGCATCAACGAAAAACCGGATATCCCCTGCCGAAACTCCATAACTACCGTCTCCCGGTAAAAGAGCTGTTTAAAATGATTGATTACCTTTCCAGGACATCCGCCCATGAGCGAGAAAATATTTCCGGTCTGTCAGAAGAACGGACCGATATTATCATTGCCGGGTCCCTGGTTATTGAACAGCTGCTGGAACTGGTAAACGCAGAAGAACTGATTATCTCCGGATGCGGTCTTCGTGAAGGAGTCTTTTTCCGCTACTATGATAAAAAGTATGATCACAAAAAAGATTACCTGAAAAATATGCTGGTAAACTCTGTAAAGAATTACCGCCATTCCATCCCTCTCCACGATGGGGCACATGCTTCCCATGTAACCAAGATGGCACTTACCATGTTCGATCAGTGGAAACCACTTCATCGTATGCATGGGCGGGAAAGAAAACTACTGATGACCTCTGCACTCCTCCATGATGCCGGCATGCTTATCAACTATTACAGCCACGCCCGCCACAGCGCTTACCTTACGGCCAATGCCCGTATTTTCGGCCTTTCTCATAAGGAACAGATTATGTGCGCATTCATTGTGGCATTCCATCATGGATATTCCCGCAAATTCCTGAAGAATAACCCTTACACGGACATGCTGGAAGATGAAGACTGGGATACCGTCCGTCAGCTGGCCTGCTTCCTTCAGCTGGCAGAAGCGCTGGATGAAGCCAACGACCGGGCTGTGGAAAAGATTGTCTGCTCCGGAACTTCCCATTCGGCGGACATGCGCGTATATTTCAGCACAGACAACGTGGACATTCTTGCACATGCCGTCACACCTATCCTACCTGTGTTCCGTAAACTTTTTGAAAAGCCTTTGATTATTGAATGGTTCCCTGAATATTAATTTTTACAATATACAGAAATATCGTTTGCATGGCACATCAAAAGGGACTGTGAAAAATGATTTTATTCATTATTTCACAGTCCCTTTTGTCATTCCCAAATATCGGATTCTCACATAACCCCAATATTTAGTCCGTATTTATTTTCTGATATGTTCAAATGTACCGAATTTAACCGGTTTACCTTCACTGACCATAATCTGGCCTTTGGCAATTACGGTATTAACGCTCAGATCCTTCTTATTCAACAACAGGATATCTGCATCATAGCCAGTCTGAATATGTCCCTTGTTGTGGAGTTTGAGCAGTTTAGCCGGATTAGAGGTAACACAACGGAGAACAAAATCCAGCGGCAGAGCTTCTCTGTCTACAGATTCTCTGATTTCCTTGAGCAGACATGCAGAATTTGCTACACCGATTCCCTTATATACGCCATTGGCATCAAATACTGGCATAGATCCCTGGCCATCGGAAGACATAGTAAAGTGATCAGGATCCAGTCCAAGGTCATAATAGCGACGGAATCCCTTGCAAACTCTGACTTCACTGCATACTGTTTCCCAGTAATCGATGTCTGCATTACCGGTGAAGTCAATATATCCGCCCTCCTTTACATAATCGAGGCCGGCATCAAACAGTTCTGCATTTCTGTTGATATGTGTCGGAAGAATCTGAGTATATGGAATTTCCGTATTATGAACCAGTGCAAGAATCATATCCAGATACCGTGTGCTGTCGCCCAGATGGATATCCACTATTCCGGCCTTTCCGGAAAGCATACCTGCCACACGGGCATCGGCAACAATACGTTCAAATTCTGCCTGTGTAGGCTGAGAAGATCTGTGGTCAGACAATGCCACTTCCCCGACACCGATGCACTTATCAATCATCATGATATCGGTCATTACATCGCCTGTAAGTGTGTTAATCGGAATCTTATAGTTTCCGGTATAGCAGTAGGTGCTGATACCTTCTTCATCCAGGCCATGCACTTTGGCTACAAGTGACCGCATATCACGGGTCACGCCGTCAGTGCCGATCAGTCCGCATACGGTAGTAATCCCGCAGGTAGTAAAGTCAGTAAGCACAGCTTCCGGGGTACGGGTAGCAAAACCGCCTTCTCCGCCACCGCCCAGTACATGCACATGGCTGTCAATAAAGCCTGGCGTCAGAACCATATCGGTTCCATCTACTTCCGTGACCGGAACTGCACCACCAAAATCGACCTTCAGATTATCTCCGATAGCGGCAATATGCTGATCCAGAACAAGAACATCCTTACGCCCCAGTTTCTCCGGAGCATAAACTTCTGCATTTTTAATGAGAATAACCATTATTTCCTCCATAGATGAAATGTAACAAAAAAGGTGTATGGCATATCGTCACGCCATACACCTCAAGAAACACAAAGCCTGTCACCTGTGGTATAAGGCTTTCTGCCATTTACTGCAAACCAATCATGCAGGCAATAAACAGGATAATTGTACCCATAAGGAAGAAGAATCCCTGCATCTTAATCTGGAACTTCGCCCAGGTTGCCCAATCAATATGAGCTACACCCAGTACACCGATCAGAGCCGCAGATACCGGAGTAAATACATCTACGAAGCCTGCGCCCATCTGATATGCCAGGACGGCAATCTGACGATGAATGCCAAGTACATCAGACAGTGGAGCCATAATCGGCATTGTCAGGGCTGCCTGACCAGAGTTAGAGGTAACTGCCAGATTGAAGCAGCTCTGGAACACATACATGATTTCTGCGCCAAAGAACGCCGGAATGCCATGAACAGATTCTCCGATATAGTGAAGAATGGTGTTCAAAGCCGATGGTTCGGTTGCATCGCTGCCCCCCAGAACCAGCAGAATGCCCTTAGCCATACCTACTACCACTGCAGTACCTGCCAGATCCTTAACACCAGACTGGAAAGAAGCAGCCATTTCATTAATGGTCATGCCATTCAGCTTGAAAATGATAGCTGTAACACCGGCTACAAAACCCATAACGAAGAACTGAGATGCAATTTCCGGGATGTAATAACCTTCCTGAGTTACGCCCCAGACAATCCATACCAGAACAGCAAGCATTTCCAGAAGAATCAGCTTATGTCCAAGCTTAAATTCCTTTTCTTCTTCTGTGGTTTCATTCATTCTGTCGCGGAAGAACTTATCGCTTTCATATACAACAGAAGATTCCGGATGCTTTCTTATCTTTTCTGCATAAATCATCATGTATGCCGCAGACAGTGCGGTAACGATGAACCACATAGGAAGACGGAAGCTGGCGCCGGACAGAACCGGAATGCCTGCAATACCCTGAGCAATAGCTACGGAGAACGGGCTCATCCAGGATACCGCATTACCAACCTGAGAAGCTACAAAAGTTACAGTAACTGCAACAATGGAGTCATACCCAAGCGCAATTACAAACGGAACCATAACCATGGCAAACGGAATACATTCTTCCGCCATGCCGAAGGTAGCTCCGCCAAGAGAGAATACAAAGAAGAGAAGTGGAAGAGCCGCACGTTCCAGGCCCTTGGATGTGTTGATGAAAGCATAGATGCCTGCATCTACTGCACCGGTTCTCATAATAATACCAAAAGAACCACCGACAACCAGAATCAATGCTACGATACCAACGGCAGTACTTGTTCTGTCACCGGTTACCAACCCTTCAAATACATAATTCAGAACACCAAATCCGCCGGTATCTTCTGTACCCCAGATTCTGGCAGTCTTGTGCAGCGGTGCAGACTGGTCATAGATGCCCATACCAAATTCTTTGTACAGAGCTGCATCGGTAATCCCCGCATCAGACAGATCTTCATCTGTCCATTCTGCACTGTTGGTCTTGAGGAGATTATCCAGGTCACCTTTATCAATACCCATTTCATCCAGCTTTTCCGGATTGTTGGCAATAGCAGTCAGATCTTTCTGCACAGCCCCCATATTGTAATGGTAGTAGTAACGGAATGAATCCTGCTGAAGTACAGTACGTGTTTTTTCTGTTCCGTTATTATCTGTATAAGTAATATCATGAGTGCTAAAACGCCCAGCCGGAATCAGAAATGTCAGAATCCACGCAAAAATTACGACACCGAAAATAATTGCATAAGTATGCGGTGTCTTCATTTTTGTTATATTCTTGAACATAATTTCCTCCTTTCAAGAATAAAAAAATAAGACGATATAAGTTTACTATACTACCCCAAAAAGGTAAATATATACATATACATTTTATTCGAAATTCGATTATACTGACTACATCAAAAATTCTTAATGAAGATATAAAAAAATCCAAAAATAGATAAATAATATCAAGTATTGTGAATTATTAGAGTTCTTCTATATTTTCACGTATTTTATTTTGATCCGCATCACATCCTTCCCCATTGTTTTCTTCCTTGTGCCTATGCAAAAAGAACAGCATGCTCAACGATCTTGCCATTCAGCATACTGTTTCTTCTGTGCATAAATTATCAACTGTTGTATCGTTCAATGTATACAAATCCAGCTTTTAAATGCCATATTTAATCCTTGCATAAAATACTGCTGCCGTTGCAACGCATGTCAGAATTACCACCAGATAATCCGCCCCATGCAGAGCCACACTGTCCACAAAGGTTCTCCCCTTCCCACCAAATCCACGAAGTTCAAGAGAAAGTGCCATGGTTTCACTTCGTTCCAGAGAACGGAGCATAAGTGGACGTACAATATTCATATATCTCTTACACTTTTTAATAAAGGAGCCCTTCACGACCATTCCTCGACAGGCCTGGGCTTCCGTTACCATGCGATTTTCTTCCAGAAAATCAGGAATGAAACGGAGCCCGGCAGTAAACATGAATGCATACTCATAAGGAACTTTCAGTTGCTGCACCATGGTTGCCGTAAGATCCTGAAGGCGTACCGTACCAAGGAGGTAAATAAAAATGATAGTAAGCGCCAGCATACGGAATGCGGAAACATAACATTCTACCGGTGTTCCACCACCAGCATATTCAATAAGTCCCAGCATAACTGCAAAAAACACAAGCAGGAAAATAGCTTTCAGGCTGTTGAATAATCGTCTGGCCATCAGCAGGATAAGCAGTTCCACTACACAGAGTACTGCCAGTGCAGAAGGAGTCTGCAGAGTAAGCGACCATACCGCTGTAGCCAATGTGAGAATAATCTTTGTAAGCGGTACTAACTTTTCCATAATTTACTCCCTCCCATGTAATTTCATATACGCATTACAGAAAGAAACCATATCTTTGCAGTACGGGTTCCCCGGCAGCGCTCTGCCAAGAGCCACGGATGATGGAACAGCCAGCCCCCACTGCTCTGCCTTTCCTTCCGAGGCAAACAGATTCTCCGGTGTACCATCATAAGCCTTTTCATGATTTGCGATGACAATAACCCGGCTGCAGTCTGATGCCACAATATCCATATCATGAGTTACCAGAATCACCGTTATTCCCTGTTTACGCAATGCATTCATCAGCGAAATAAGACGTTTTTTTTCATTTCCATCCTGCCCGCTTGTAGGTTCATCCAGAATAAGATAGCGGATATTCATGGCAATAGCTGATGCAATAGCCACTCTCTGCTGTGTGCCCCTTGGCAGAGAGCGAGGATACCGATCTGCTTCTTCAGCCACATCCACCGCACGCATAGCATTTTCTACCGCATCCTCCAGTTCCTTCCCGGTAAGCCCCTGCATACGTGGACCAAATGCGACTTCTTCCCTTACCGTCGGCATGAACATCTGACGATCTGGCTGCTGAAACACATACCCTATGAATCGACTGCGTGCCGATGCGTCTTCTGCAGAAATATCATTTCCCTCATAAGAAACTACACCTTCTGATGGTTTTTCCAGCCCCACCAAAATCCTTGTCATGGTTGTTTTACCACTCCCATTGCGCCCGGTAACGGCAACCAGCTCACCTTCGCCAAAAGATGCGGAAAAATGAGATAAAATATTATTTCCCCTGGGCGTGTACCGGAAAGATACATTTTGTAATTCCAGCATATTATTCTCCTTTCACCGCTCTGGCAATGGACGCCTGAGCATCCGAAACACTGAGAAATGGTTTTTCAAAATGACAGCCTTCTTCTTCAAGAACAAGCTGTGCCTTATAGATATCTGGTATCGCATTAGCATAGACCTGATGATTCATCATAAACTTCATGACCTGTTCAGGCGTACCTTCTGACAGCAGATGTCCGCGATCCAGAAGAGCGAACCGGTTCGCATAGGGAAGAACCGCTTCCAGATGGTGTTCCGCCACCACAACGGTCAATCCATTTTCCCGATTCAGCCGACCTACCATTTCATAAAATTCAGAAATCCCTTCCGGATCCATAGCACTGGTAGGTTCATCAAATATGAGCACTTCCGGTTCTTCTGCCAGTACCGCTGCCACAACCAGACGCTGCCGCTGTCCACCGGACAAAGTGGAAACTTCCCTCTTTTCCAGTCCGGTAAGTCTTACCTTGGCCAGCGCTTCTTTACTTCTTTTCTTAATTTCTTCCGGACTGTATCCATGATTTTCCAACGTAAATGCCATTTCTTCCCCAACGGTGAGCGTAACAATCTGCGCACTGTAATCGGAAAGAATAACGCCGACCTTAGAGGCCAGATCGGAAATGGATGTCTGGGTTACCGCCTTACCTCCGGTAAATACCATCCCTTTCATGGTACCGCCATAGTACTGGGGAACAGCTCCTGCCATAGCCATAAGAAGTGAGGTCTTTCCTGCCCCATTGGCACCAGTTACTACCAGAAAATCTCCTTTTTCTACCGCCAGGTTTATGTCATGAAGTGCTTCCCCTTCCATTCCGGGGTAGGTATAAGAAAGATGTTCAATGCTGATTACCCCTGGTCTGGACTGCTTTAAAATTAACTGGCTGTGATCGCTGTCCTTTACGTCTTCATCTACTGCAGCCTCTCCATTCATTGTCTGGAAAAGATGTCTTGCCGGGAAATAAAGGAAAGGAGTAATGGCCGCATTACCAGCGGCTACCATAGCGACAGCCGGCAGGATACCATACAGATATACCGGCATAGGAATACCAACGACCACCTTGAGAATAGTTACAAAGATAAACCCGCTGACCAATGTGGTTACAAAACCAGTCAGTATAGGGCGAAGAGAAAATCTGCCTATACGAAGAGGCGGTACGGAATGTGCGAAAAATCCAGCTACCAGAGCCCCGCCAAATTCACTGAAGAAATTGCCATAAGGGAACGCTGCCTTACTGGTAAACACTTCCATCAGTGCCGCCACCATACAGATACCTATGCACTGTCTGTATGACGGCTTAGTGAGCAGGATGGCTACACAGTATGTGGCAATCATCCAGTTCGGTGTAAATCCAAATACAGATGGAGAAACCAGATGCAGAAGCATACCGATAGCCAGCATCAGTGTAGAAATAGTGAGCCATCTGAATTTTCCCCCTCTGGCTTTAGTAAACACTAACGTTGATACATCATCTATTTTCTGCATATCCATCCCTCCAGTAATCTTCCTGAAAAACAAAAAACTTTCGTCCTTGTCATTATGACAAAGGGACGAAAGTTAATTTCCGCGGTACCACCCATATTGGCTGTTAAGCCCTGCTCAGCGTACAGATATTTCAATCGATACGTGCCTTCCTGTAACGGTGAAGGCTCCGGCAGTTCCTACCCCATATGGATCAGACTGCACCTCACAGGCCCATTCGCCAGGCACATATATACCGAATTCTCATCATCTATCGGTTTTCTGTAATGAATATTGCCAGGTTACTATCCCTGCTCAACGGTTGTTTTACTTTAAATTGCTTAGATTGTAGCATTCAATATTTACTATGTCAACCCCTTTCCGTATGAGCTATAGCTCATGGACAGATTTGAGGTTTAATGAGGTCTCAATGCAAACGCTTGCAATCTATGCGTTCTGCTCATCGCTATCTGAGGATTTTCTCGGGCCTTTTCCCCCTCCTCAATTCTTATATCTCTTTTCAGCCCCTCAGGCCTTATCATCGATGATGGCGTCTCCGCCCCGTTCTCCTGTACGAATTTTAATGGCTGTCAGCAGTTCAGAAACAAAAATCTTTCCATCGCCTACATGTCCGGTATTACAGGTATCCCGAATGGTATCAATAAGTTTTTCGAGCGGAGTCTCATATATGACAATTTCCACTTTGACTTTAGGAAGCAAATTTACTGTGAGCACGTTACCTCTGTAAATTTCTTCCTGCCCATGAGTCAGACCACAACCGTATACGTCCGATACCGTTATACCGGTAACGCCAATAGCATAGAGTCTATCCTTTAATTCCTCCAGCTTTTCCGGCCGGATAACCGCATCTACCTTATAAATTTTCTTTTCCGTATCCATATCTGCACCTCTTATAACTTATTATAAGCTCGTTCCCCATGATCAATAAGGTCAAGTCCCTGGGCTTCTTCCGATGGCGTAGCACGCACGGTCATAAAGCACCCCAGTACTTTCAGAATAGCGGCGGTCATAACCACAGCGACAACCATGCCAACCACAATACCGGTTATCTGCGGTATCATCTGTGCCGGATTACCATAAAGAAGCCCATCCGCCCCGGCACTGTTCACCGCTTTGGTACAGAATATCCCGGTCATCAGAGCGCCCCATACGCCACCCATACCATGACAGCCAAAAGCATCCAGTGAATCATCATAACCAAAATAAGACTTTACATAGGAAATAAAGAAGAAGCAGATTATCGGCGTAGTAACTCCAATAACAAAAGCTGCATTCGTATCCACAAAGCCAGCACCAGGTGTGATTCCGACCAACCCTGCCAGAATACCCGTCATGAGCCCCAGTGCGGTAATCTTTTGATGAATAAATTCTTCCAGAATAATCCATACCAGCCCGGCTGTGCAGGATGCAATCCCTGTATTGGCCAGGGCCTGTGTTATAACACCGGAAACAGAAAGCCCTGCGCCGGCGTTAAAACCGAACCACCCCATCCAGAGAAGACTACCGCCAAGACAAACATAGGGAATGTTATGCGGACGAAGAGACAGTGTACCATACCCCTTTCTCTTTCCAATCAGAATAGCTGCTGTAAGGGCGGAAAATCCAGAAGTTACATGAATAACCGTGCCACCGGCAAAATCTAAAGCTCCCATATTCCTGATAAAGCCACCTACCGCCCATACCATATGGCACATAGGATCATAAACCAGGGTTCCCCATAGAAGGATGAACAGGCAATACACCGGGAATCGTGTCCTTTCTACGATGCCCCCACTGACAATAGCCGGTGTAAGTATGGCAAAGGCCATCTGAAACAGTGCAAACAGAATCTGTGGAATAGTGGACGAATAATCAGGATTAGCTGCAATTCCCACTCCATGGAAGAAAGACCAGTCCAGATTGCCTATTATGCCGCCTACATCCGGGCCAAAGGAAAGTGAGTAGCCATACACGAACCACTGAACAGCAAAAATTACCAGACACACCATGGACATCATAATGGTGTTAATTGTATTTTTGCGGCGAACGAGGCCTCCGTAGAAAAAAGCCAGTGCCGGAGTCATAATCAATACCAGAAGCGTGGATATGGCCATAAAGGTGATATCCGCTCCATTGAGTGCACCTCCCGTATCAGCCGCTCTCGCTATGCCGGGAAGAAGACATAACTCCAAAAATGGAATTAATATATATTTTCTCATACAGACCAACCCTTTTCTCAGAAACAAAAAACCGCATGGAATAACTGTAGCTTCCATTGCGGCACCATTACCTGTTGTATGCAATTACAATTGTTTCAATATCTTATACTGACTTTCCGACTTTATGAATCAGTCTCACACCCCTACCTCATATCCGTCGCCTCCATACATAGAAAAGGCCTGCATACCAAAGTACACAGGCCTCATCGCCATACATTTATATTTATTTATGTATCTTATTATATCCCGCTTAAAAAAATTGCAAAGGAAAAAATCAGGTTAGAGATACATGGCAGGAGAGCTGAAAGGATGGTGAGCAGCATATTACCATCATTCCCATGGATTCACATACAAGGATGAGCTAATGTTCATGCTCAATGCGAGCCTTCGACTCGCAAGTCGGCAAACAAAGTTTACTGCCTTACGGTTTTATCTGAAAGGAAATCTCCTGAGCTTCCAGTCTGACGTCTGAAAGTCTGCATTGTCTTTCTCCTACTAGAATCACAGACTTTCTTTGAGTATCTCTTCTACTTCTTCTGTTGTAAGTGTCTTGTAGCCACCATTCAGAATAATAGTTGCCTTTACGATATCTGGAATCATTTCTTCCGTCCCCTACCGCAAGAATGAAATCCACTTTGCCCTCTCTTGCAATTTTCACCCCTTCGACAAGTTTATCAGAAGTAGGATTTGACATAACCCCGGAAATCTCAATGACTTCTTTGCCAGCCTGTTTCAGGATATCCATAATCTGGTCATAAATGCCATTCCTCTTAATAGAGCCGCCTCCATATACCAAGGCCACTCGGTCTCCATAGTTAGCCAATTCCCCCGGGAGAAAAGAAAGAGCATCTTTTCCAAAATACAATTTAGTTGGATTTGCATACGAAAAATTACCTAACATGATATGCCTCCTTTTGCTGCACTACCGAACTTATTTCTATATATAGAATATAACTTTCCCTTTACTTCTGTAAAAGTCTTTCAACGCATGATTATCATAACCGGAAAGCATGAAACGTAAATGCCTATACCTGATTTCAGAGAGTAAGGCAGAATATGCTCATGTATTTTCATCCGCATGCAGAATGTTATGATTTCATAGCATTAAGAAGACGCCTCAATGGCAGCAATTTCAGTATAATACAGCAGATTATAAATTCTGGAAGCAAATAGGCTGCATTAGCCGTAAACGAATAAACCATGGGATTCATTCCCTGTGGCGCGTATGAAGCAAAAAATACCACGCCAGAAATAAAATGACAGATAAACCGGCCAGTAAAAGCCAGAGCCGTACCTGCATACAGATGTTCCTTCCAGAGACCAGCGAGCCCCATAACCATATAAGGCAGCGGATAATCAAACAGAACCTGCACGGGGTATACTATGAATGGATTCGAAAGCAGATTAATCAAGCCATAAAGAAATCCTGCCAATGACCCGATCCCCGCCCCATAACGATAAGCAATAAAAAGCAGCGGCACCATGGAACCTGCTGTCACACTGCCTCCCTGAGGCATATGAAAAAGTTTTATCTGATGAAGAACCACGGTAATAGCCAGCATCAGTGACATATTGACAAGAGTCCGCGTGCTGAGATGAACATGGCGGAAATAAAGACCTACAAGAATCAGCATCAACACGCCAATAAGAGCAAATGCGGCCGCAGGATGGATTAGCAGTTCATTCATAAAAACACTTCTTTCCGGTAATAGCACCATCAATAAAAAAGCAAATATCAGGTGATATAATTCCTGGTTGTCAACTTTTTCCTTTCATTCTATATCACCTGAAATTATCCGACTGTATTCCTCTAAATCTATTATATACCAGAGACTTACTTATCCAGTATATCTTCTGTTTCCCTTTGATAACACAACAATGAAAAAGGCTGTGAAAAACAATTCTCATGTTTTCACAACCCCTTCTTTCATGAAACACCTTTAATCCTCTGCCCTTTATCGAGCTCCGGGATAAATACTCATACGGCCATCAGAACTACGCTCTATATGGCCTACCGTATTATAGGTTTTCAAATCTCCATTCGGATAATAATACCCTTCGTTAATTTTTACGGTCGTCTTATACCAGAATGTTGCAGAATCCTTGCCGTATTTATCCGGATTGCCTGCGTAATCACTCTTCAGCTGGCTGAACGTTACTCCCTTATTGGCGTCCGCCGAATAGTAAGACACTACGAAATATCCGTTTGTATTAACTCTTGCAAACCAGCCATCACCATCTTTAGTCTGGATATTCAGCTTCTGCGCCAACTGCTGTCCGGCAACGCTATCCGAATCTATATCCACTGCCTGGCCATCTGGGGTTCCCTGCAGTATATCCGCAAGTCCCTGGTAACGTCCTTCCCCCAGACGTTTGATAATATCATCATAAGAAGAAACTGCAGAAAGCTGTTTCTTTGATGCATCCCCCAGAAGCGAACCGGCCTGCGCAAAAACGTCGGAAATAGAATACGACATGCCAGCAGAATATATGCCTGCACCCACAGTCACTATAAGAGCCAGCAGGAATGCATATTCTATCAAAGCCTGTCCCTTCTGCTTTTTCACCTACACTCATCCTCTATCATAAACAAAACAAATAATAAGAATATTTCACTTTTGCCTATTATAACATGAGCCTTAAGAGCGGACCTTATCGTCTGCTAAGAGTTGTGCAAAAATTTTCTCAGTTTTACACAGCCCCTCATCTCTGGCTTGTTAAGCCTGTCGAAATCGCGAAGGACTTCCTAATTCCATCAAACAGCAATCTGCTGAAAATGCAAGTATAAAGTCTGTAATTTCCCCGCTAGGGATATGCACTTACGTCCCATATATGAGATTATTGCCAGATAATGGATTCTCGCAGCAGACAACAGCATTTGTCACAATGCGAAAGTGTTACGGCAACCGAATACAGCTATACAGAAAATCCAGAAGTGCTCAATATCAAAAACACTCCCTGAATTTTTTATAAGGAGGAAATGATTTTTTCCTGCCCCTGCATATTGTCGGGCCTGTATATTGAACCGTTCCCGACAGCGTGCCTTCCCCGAAACTATTATTCAGGCAGAATCGTTGGACAGGCCTTCGCATGCTTTTAAATGTATCTAAACAGAATTACCTCTCTGTAAATTCCTATTTCATCCACACGAGTTGTTCTATCCCAATGTGTTATAAGTTATGGAAGTCTTATCATTTTCTGCCTGCATTGTTGTACAAAATATCCAGATAACAAATATTCTATGTATTTGCAGAAAGGTTTCTAATCATGAAATATAAATCGCTTTATTGCCTTCTTCTGGCCTATGCCCTGACCTGTGGGATTAGTGCTGTCTCTTCGGTATCAGCCAATACTGCACTCTACAGTTTACAGCCCACTGATACGCAAGCTGCCACACTTCGCCAGACCAGAGATTCCATCCGCCTGGGCCTTCTCCTCCTGGGCGAGGATAATTTACATACCGACCGCTATGTTCAGGGCGGTACTGAAAATTACGCGGCAGACGGCACGACATTAATTGGCCGAATATATTCCCTCCCCCTCTTTGGAGAAAACACTCAGGCAGGGGCGCTGTACGACAGCGAAGGAAAAGTCAGCACTGTAACTATACAGCTCGATTCCCCTAAGGCAAAGCCTTACAGTAGAACTCTGCAAAAACTTTACGTAAATCCCACAATTATCCAGACCAGGCCTTCTGAAGGAGGCGCCACATGGGAAGAATGGAGTCTGGGGAAAAAATAATATCCGCCTCTATCAGGAATCCGGACTGACCGCACTGGAACTGACAAGAAAAGCAAATCACCATTTCTACGATTCAGAATCGTGGATTCCTGCCTCTATCCAGAAACAATATGCTGAAACCAAGCCCTGCCCTGAACTGGAAAGGGCTATTGCCGACTATTATGATATTCAGAAAGAAGAACGTAGCAGCACTTACTACGTCTATAATAAAGTCGACCTGAATGGCGACGACACAGAGGAAATCTTTGCTGTCATTACCGGACCATACACCAGTGGAACCGGCGGAGACTCCGCCGTATGGGGACGCCTCTATAAAGGAAAATTCCAGATTTATCAGTCTTTCACTCTGATTCGTACACCAATCATCATCACAAAAGATGCCACCAACGGACTCCCTAACGGTGCCAGAAGCATCATAGTACGCCAGAGCGGTGGCGGCGCCCCTGCTGAACTCATTCAGTACGTCTCCCATGACGGAGAATACGTACCCGAACCATGTGACAGCCTGGACAAGGTAAAAGGAACGGCCATCCTCTGTACTGCTCCGGGGACTGATACCAAAAGATTGACACTGACGCATTTCTGAGCCTGCAGCTCGAAACAGTGCACCGCCAGAGAGAATCCGAAGAAATTAAAACTGTGAAAGCATCACAAAAGGAAGCTCACTCGTAAAAGATGAGCTTCCTTTTGTGTTGAATCTGTACTATTTGAAGTATCTGTCTGCATCAGTTCCAATTCCACAAAAACTATACATTCCCCATAATATTCAATAAAGTCTGATACGAATCTACCTGTTCATACACCACATCTTTACCAGAAATATCATTAAACAGTTTCTTCGCACATTTAATCTTCGCCTGTTCTATGGATTTTTTGCTGTGCCATCGGCAAAAACATAATCCTGCACATTCTTCTTGGACAGACAAGCTCTGGAGAAGTCCTTATTCTTTTCTGCGGTAAAGATAGATGAATCATGGGTACCATCCGTCTCATTGTAGGTAATATCATCGACAATCATGATTGCCTTTTCTTCATTAATCAATCGGATAACCTTAGAAATGAACTCTTCCGGATTATGCCTATAAAGGGCAAATTTTGCAGGAGATATGCCTTTAAGAATGACAGCAACCGTATCATCAATAGAGATAAATATTACGCCATCATCTGTAAACAAGTCTTTAGCAATTCTCAACCTCGGATACAACATATTCAGCCAATCTGTGTGAAATCTACCATTACTTTCACTATTTTGTACCAGTTGGTTTCCTTCTTCATCGGTCTGCCCGCTGCTCTCTGCATAATCCTCGGCTTCCGCGACCTTATCTGGCAGTTCTTCAACGAGGAATCACTTAAACACCTGCACGAAGGTGACATGGGCCTTTATCGCAATACCAGACTCGATATGTATGAATTTCTCTTCGAAGAAACGAAGTACGAACAGGCATTCAACTTGTTATGTGAAGTAATCGCCTATGATCTGAGCGGTATGGACAACAGCGAGTTCAGTGACATCGAAGAAAAATTCCGCTTACAGCTCATGCTCAAATATGATTTTCCTTACAGCCAATCAAATGCAAAGCTACCGCCAGCTATCAAGCAATGGATGGCCAATCTCCAAGGGCGATTGGAATTATCCGATGACGCTTTACGTGAACGATTGTTACAGCAGTTCGAATCCATCAGTTTGTATCGGTGCATCTTCACCAATGCAGAATGTGTCGATATCGTAATGGCTGAACTCATTGATGACGCGGATATTCTGGATACCATTTATCACAAAGCGGAAGCCAGACTGCGCGCCCAGTTAAAAGCAATATAAAAAAGTCAGGGCAGCTGCCATTCAGTTGACAAACTGCCCTGACTTTTTATGCTCTGATTTCCGTCCCGTCATTGAAGGTCACCCGGATATCGTCTTTGCTGTACACCGTGATGAAGTCCACCAGGCTGCCCCACAGCCGGGCATCGAACTCCTTGATGAGTTCCTGCTCCCGAAGCTCCTTGATGAAGCTGTCCATCTGCAGGCTCCGTGCTTTGCGGTACTGGATGGCTTCACAGGTCTTATCGTACTGCGTCTTCGCCGCTTCATAAGCCCCCAGCGTTTCCTGTCCTTTGAATAAAGGTTCTGTATGAACCATCACCGGAATGCGTTGACCGATACGGTCTTTCAGGAATACCGGCTGTTCCCTGGACTGCCCATCGAAAATGGTAGCCATCATAGGACAAAAGTCGTGACACAGATGAACCCCCTCTCTGTCAATATGATCCAGCATACCTTCAAAGCAATGGCGGCCCACCATTTCTTCCTGACTGTATCCGATGATACGCTCAGCACCTGTGCTCCAGAATACGATTTTTCTCTCTGTATCTAACACATATATTCCCAGGGGAACTTCATCCACTATTTTCTGCAGCAATTCAGTTATTTCAATATCCACGATATCACCTTTATCCCCGGAAATTCATACTTTTGTTGCAAATTTATACAACCTCAGTTTTTTTATTATCAGTATAAATTTTTGCCGATAATTGTCCAGATGAGAAGAGGAGATATAGATGAGCCTGCGGCTCACGGTCGGTACATCCTGAACGAATGTATGTCGGTGCCTTAACTTCATCATGGCCGATCGGTGCAATCCCACAGGAATTGCAGAGGGTGGATTCTGCGAATAGCCTCTTTTATGGATAAGGCAGGTGGAGCTATCAGCACGCTTTCCTTCATTCCAACATAGAGGATTCTACTTTCCACCATCCGCCAGCAAAGACCGGGCTGTCAATAGTATGGAAATCAAAGATTTCATAATTCTATGGATTTACAGCCAATGACGACAAGCTATTGTCGTCATTCCCCCTCTCTCCAGAGAGGAACTTCGTTTTGCAAGCTTTCCTTTTCTTAGCTTTCTTATTCTTATGTTTTCGTAAAGTGGAAGAAGTGTAACATATTACCTTCATTCCTTCTGATTCACATAGTGGATTCTACTTTCCACCATTCGCTAAAGCGAATGGTCCCCCTTTCTCTCCAGAACGGGAAACGTTTTGCATGCTTTCCTATGCTCTAACATACAGCCTTCTACTATCCCCCGATGCACGTTGGTCTCCTCATAGCCAACCGGGTGGCCAATTGTTCAGAAATCAGAGATTTCATAAAGTTATGCACTTGCATTCCATGACGACAAGCCATTGTCGTCATTCCCCCTTTCTCTCCAGAGAGGAGCTTCATTTTGCAAGCTTTCCTTTTCTCAGCTTTCTTATTCTTATGTTTTCGTAAAGTGGAAGAAGTGTAACATATTACCTTCATTCCTTCTGATTCACATAGTGGATTCTACTTTCCACCATTCGCTAAAACGAATGGTCCCCCTTTCTCTCCAGAACGGGAAACGTTTTGCATGCTTTCCTTTGCTCTAACATACAGCATTCTACTATCCCCTGATGTACGTTGGTCTCCTCATAGCCAACCGGGTGGCCAATTGTACGGAAATCAGAGATTTCATAAGGTTATGCACTTGCATTCCATCACGGCAAGCCATTGTCGTCATTCCTGAAAAGAGTTTCGTTATATGATTTTCCTTTGGTCAGCATTTGCATTCTTTTCGCATCAGCTCATCTTTTGTCTGAAAGGAAACCGCAAGGTACACAGTCTGATGTCTGAAGTAACCCCTTCTGGTTTGCGTGTCTGATTATCCAGGGTTATCAGGCCTTCCTCCAGCATACTCAATTCTTAAATCTTCCCTTAGTCATCGTACCAGCCGAAGAGCGTTTTTCCTGTTTCCAGCTGATGAATCTTATCTATATCATCAGGTGTTAATGTGGTATCAAAAATATCCAGGTTTTCAATCATACGTTCCCTGCGGGATGATTTGGGGATTACACTGATTCCCTGCTGTACCAGGTACTGCAGGGCAATCTGTGCGGCTGTTTTTCCGTATTTTTTTCCCACTTCCTGCAGAACAGGTTCCCTGAATATCGGTTTCTGCCCTTCGGTAAAGGGACTCCATGCCTGCATTTTTGTACCATGTGCCTCCAGTGTCTGCTGCAGTTCTTTCCGCCGATAATATACATGACACTCTACCTGATTGACCATAGGTATAATGCCGCAAGTTTCAATGAATGTCAGGTATTCCCGAGCATTAAAATTGGAAATCCCTATAGCTCTTACCTGCCCGCTGCGATACGCTTCAGTCAATGCCCGGTACATATCCCCTGCTTCGGCATAGGGTTCATGAATAAGGAGCAGGTCTATATAGTCTGTCTGAAGCCTCTCCAAAGATTCTTCAATTCCCTGCCGTGCCAGTTTATAACCAGCTCTGGTTCCGCAGAGTTTTGTAGTAATGAAAATTTCATCCCGGGGAATCCTGCTTTCCGCTACTGCCTCCCCGACTATATCTTCGTTGCCATACATATGGGCGGTATCTATCAGACGATATCCTGCTGCCAGGGCATCCAGAATAATCTTTTTCCCCTGCTGCCCTTTGAGTGTCCATGTGCCAAATCCAACCATGGGCATGTTCACTCCGTTGTTCAATGTCATATATTGGTTATCCGTCATAGGGCTTCCACTTCTCCTTTACATTTCACCTGATGTATCCGCCATCGCAAGATTTGTTTCCTGTGAAAAACGTGAACACATCATACGTCGTATGTCTTTCCCTCAAACAAAGAATCCCAGAGCCACATACTCCGGGATTCTTTGTTCGATATTTTTCTGTTTCATATCAAGAAAGTTTCTTATCTGGACTTCTTAATCTTCTTTACCTGTTCGATGAAAGCCGGAAGGAAGGTTCTTAAATCAGCTTCTACCGCATAATCAGCCTGTTCCATAATAGGAGCTGCTGCATTGTTATTGACGGCAATAAGAACTTTAGTTTTTACTCCGCACATATGCTGCATGGATCCGGAAATTCCGAGAGCAATATATACATCCGGATTCACCATTTTGCCGGTCTGACCAATCTGGTGCGCCGGTGTTTCCCAGCCCAAATCTGCGATTGGGCGGGTAGCACCTACCGCTGCCCCCAACAGGGATGCCAGTTTCCTTACCTGTTCCCATTCTTTCTGATTCCGAATGCCTCTGCCGCCAGCTACAATAATCCGCGCTTCTTCTACCGGGTTATCTTCTTTCACCGCTGGAATTGTCTGACGGAGGATAAGCCCTATATCTTCTGCCGTAAGGTGAACCGGCACAGAGATAACTTCCCCCTTACGGGAGGAATCCTCTTCCGGGATATCAAAAGTTCCCGGACGCACGGTCCCCATCTGCGGTCTGTATTCCGGGCTGATAATGTCAGCCATAATATTTCCTCCCATGGCCGGGCGGGACCAGGTAATGAGATGAGTTTCGCTGTCAGCAGACAATTCTGTTACATCAGCAGTTACGCCGCACACCAGGAGAGATGCCACACGGGGTGCCAGATCCCTTCCACAGGAACCTGCGGAAAAAATAACCGCATTGACCTTCTTCTCTTTCAGAAGTCCTGCCAGTTCCTTCGCATAGGAAAGACCATCATATACGGCCAGTTTTGGAGAATCGATAAGGTATACTTCATCTGCTCCGCATGCAATAAGGCGCTGTACCTGGGAATCCTGAATACCGCTGCCAATCAGTACGGTACATGCTTTTTCTCCCAGCTTATCTGCCAGACGGCGGGCAGCACCTGTCATTTCCAGTGCTTCATCCCTAAGGATCCCCTGTGGTACTTCCGATACTACATATACATTTTTATATTCAGAAAAATTCATAATATCCTCCCATTAAATGACCTGAATCTTGTGCAGAGCTTCTGCGAGGATGGCCGCGGATTCTTCTGCTGTTTTTCCACTGATTTTCAGGTTTTCTTTCTTCATCGGCTTAACCGGACGCACTTTTCTTACCTGCGTCGGTGAACCTTTAATGCCCAGTCTTGCCGGATCGGCTTCTATATCTGCCGAGGTGATACGATGAATTTCTGCAGTATCCTTAGCGAGTAATCCTTTAATGCTTGGATATCTTGGTTTGTTCAGTTCTTTTCCTGTGGTAATCAGGCATGGGGTCTTCATTTCCACTACTTCTGCCCCATCATTCATCTGTCGTTTTACGGTAATAACGTTTCCGTTAATAGATAAATTTCCAATGGCATGGCTAACATTTGAAATGCCGAGCATGCCTGCCATTTCCGGACCTACCTGTGCGGTATTGCTATCGATGGATTCCTGTCCGCATAAGATGACATCAAACGGTTTCAGCGTCTGAATAGCATGTACCAGAGTATAGCTGGTCGCCAGAGTATCTGCCCCGCCAAAAGCTTTATCGGTAACCAGATACAGTTCATCGGCCCCCATAGAAGCTGCCTGACGAAGAACCGCTTCTGCCTGAGGTGGTCCCATGGTAATAACAGAAACTGTACCTCCCACCTGATCTCTTAATTCAAAAGCTGCTTCCAGGGCATGTAAATCCAGTGGGTTCATAATACTGTTGGCATTATTGCGTTTCAGCCGGCCAGTAGCAGGGTCCACTTCCATCTTAGATGCATCTACAACCTGTTTTATACACACAAGAAATCTCATATTGTCCTCCTGACTCTGCGGTCAATACAACAAATGTATTCTTTCAACGATATCTTTCTCCCGCTTTACGCTTAACAATATTATATAAATAGTAGGGACATTTATACAAGCCGGATTCAACGTTTGGAAAAATCCCATCCTATCTTAAAAAGTAAGTAATCCAGTTATAGTACTTTCTGATTTACGTGCTATAATGAAGAGTACCAATTTATAAGATTAGATATTGCGTTGAAAAATAAACAGAGGTAATTATGAAAAAGGTTTTAACATTTATTCTTATACTGTTTACATTGTTGATTGCTCTTCCATTCCAGAATGCGTCTGCAAAAGGGGCAACGGTAGATGCTTTCCGCTACAAAACCAGGAATGACGCGTCCGTTCCTTTTGTTCGTCTGGCCATGGATTTATCCAGCAACGTAAATGCAGAGGCCGCTATTGATGATAATGGCACTAAACTGGCTCTGGTTCTGAAAAACACAAAGCTTTCTGACGGGATAAACAGTTCCTACACAATCAATCGTTCCATTGTTCCCTCCGTTACTTTCCGGGAAAAGGGAAAAGATGTCATCCTGTCTGCCACATTGACCAATTCTCATAAGATTGGGAATAATGATATTAAAATCTTCGGATTAAAAGCCAATCCATCCATTGATAAGCCAGACCGACTGGTCATCGATATTCCATCTGTCAATGCGGGCACTGCAGCAGGAAGCAACAGCAGCAATACCGGCACGGTGTATTCCTCAGATCCCACTATTTCACAGACCCCTGTTGACTTTACTATTTCCAATGCGGCTAAAAAGGCTCTGAAAGGGAAGGTCATTACCCTGGACGCCGGCCACGGTGGTACAGATGTAGGTGCCATCGGTCATCTGAACGGCAAGGAGTATTATGAAAAGAATATTACCCTGTCCATTGTAAAGCCTCTGGCTGAAATGCTTCATCAGGCAGGTGCCAAGGTCATTCTTACCCGAAACAGTGACGTAAATGTTAATAAGCCCTATTCAGACTCCGTTTCCGAATTGCAGGCACGCTGTGACATTGCCAACAATGCCCACTCTGATATTTTTGTGTGCATACACATCGATTCTTTCAAAAACGGTTCTGTTGATGGCACTACCGCCTATTATTATCCAAAGACAAATAATGATATGCTGCTGGCACGCATGATCCATCAGGCCAATATGAATGATCTGTCCATGCCAGACAGAGGCATCGTTTCTAATCATTTTTATGTAAACCTGCATACCAACATGCCATCTGTGCTGGTAGAACTGGGATATATTTCCAATACACATCGTCTGCAGATGCTCACTTCCAGCTGGGGTCCAAAGGTTATCGCCAGAAGTGTATTTAACGGCATTGTAAGTTATTTCCAGGCCGTATAATGAAATACAACCTCACCCGCTGTATACTTGGCCTGCTTCTTTGCAGCATAACCTGCGCTTTTATCAGCGGATGTTCACATCAGGAAATTCAATCTCCCCAGCCTCATCAGGTACCTGCCATGATGGACTCTACGCTTATTTATTATCTCCCCAGTGAAGATGGACAACATCTCCGCCGTTACAAGATGAAAACGGCGGCCAGGGATAATACACCTGTAGAAGCCCTGCGGGAAATGGTCAGGGCCGATAAACGTCTGGACAGCCCTCTTCTTCCTGATGGATTATCTGTTAACTATGTAGTGGTAGAGCATGGCACTGCATTCGCTGATTTCTCATCTGAACTCAGTCAGCTGGATACCAGTCCCTCTGTGCAGGAGCTATTTATCCATATGACCACGCAAACTCTTACCGAATTTGCAGATATCCACTCTGTGGTAATTCAGATTAACGGACAGCCAAAGATGAACAGATTTCCTGGGCTGCCAAAATAGCAAGGAAAAACGTAACATTGACTCTGCCAGTTAAAATAAAACAGCAAACAAAAAGATTCGTGAAACCGATGGTTTCACGAATCTTTTTGTTTATCTGCAACACTTAGTCAAAGCGCTGTTCCTTCATCTGTCTGTCCAGTTTTCTCTTGGTTTCTCTATCCGCAATATCTCTGCGCTTATCATAGAGTTTCTTCCCGGATGCCAGGGCAATTTCACACTTAATGTGTCCATGTTTGAAATAGAGCTTAAGTGGAATCAGTGTATATCCTTTAGTATTTACCGCATTGGAAATTTTCAGAATTTCATGCTTATGCAGTAGCAGTTTACGGGTTCTGAGCGGATCCTGATTAAATCGGTTCCCCTGTTCATACGGGCTGATATGGGCATTCCAGAGCCACACTTCTCCCCCGCTGAGCCGCACGAAGCTGTCCCGGAGGTTAACCCTCCCCTGACGTATGGACTTTACTTCTGTTCCTGTCAGTACAATTCCTGCTTCATAGGTATCATGAATGAAATAATCATGAAAGGCCTTACGGTTGGTAGAAACAGGAGGCATCTTTCCCTTCTTTTTCATTATTTCCGATTCCTCCTGCCTTTCCCTTTGGCCCCTTTGTTATGGCTACGGCCGTTTCCATGTCCACGATTGCCATTCCGGCGTCCGCCATGACCCGGTCTACGCTTTTCAAGATTCAGCGGAGAATGGATTTCACCCATAATAAAGTCCACTTCCTGTTTGTCTTTGTCCGCCCTTACGAGGGTTACACGGACAGGCATTCCCAGGGAATACTGTTTTCCATTGAAACGGCCAGTGAGTGTCATGGTTTCTTCGTTGTAGAGATATTCATCATCTTCCATGGTAGAAACATGAATCAAGCCTTCTACCCCATTATCAAGCCCCACAAAGAGTCCGAACTTGGTAACCCCGGTAACATGCGCATCAAACGGCTCCCCTACAAACGGTTCCATATATTCAGTCATCTTCAGGCTGGTAGTTTCCCGTTCTGCATCCACCGCATTCTGTTCTGTCAGAGAAATATGTTCCGATGCCTTCATCAGGAATGCAGCCTGCTTTTCTTCTGCCTGCTTGGTCAGTTTTCTTCCCAACTGCTGACGAATCAGGCGATGAACCAGCAAATCGGAGTACCGGCGAATTGGCGAAGTGAAATGGGTATAACAGGTAGATGCAATACCAAAATGACCTACGTTATCCGTGCTGTAGCATGCAGTTGCCAGCGAGCGGAGGGTCATGACTTCAATAACCTGTTCTACTTCACTGCCCTTAACCTTTTCCAGAAGCTGCTGTAAATCCCGCGGCTGCACTTCTTCCGGCAGGTGCAGCGGATAGCCAATAATGGCCGCCAGATGTTTTAAGGCTTCCAGTTTTTCTGCATTTGGATGATCATGAACACGGTAAATGGAAGTAAATCCATCCCGGGTAAGGAATCTGGCTACCGCTTCATTCGCAGCAATCATGGCATCTTCAATCATGCGCTCTGCTTCCCCGCGGTTTCTCTTCACAATGCGGATTGGCTTACCGTCTTCATCAAGAATCACTTTGTATTCCGGGAAATCAAATTCCAGCGCTCCTCGATTATGGCGTTCCTGCCTGAGCAGGCGGGCACAGTCATCCAGATCTTTCAGCATAGGAAGAAGGGCTTTCAGATCATCGGGAGCAATACCTTCATCAAAGGCTTTGTTTATTTCTTCATAATTACAGCGTCTCTTTACCCGGATAATAGACGGAGTAATCTTTTCTGTAGTTACCTTTCCATCGGGGCCTACATCCATGATACAGGACATGGCATATCTGTCCTCGTCATGATTGAGGCTGCAAAGATCATTGGACAGCTCAAAGGGAAGCATGGGAATAACACGGTCAGCCAGATATACACTATTGCCACGGCGGTACGCTTCTTCATCCAGCGGGCTGCCAGGTTTTACGTATCGGCTTACATCCGCAATATGAACTCCCAGCATGTAATGTCCATTTGGTCTCTTTTCACAGTACACTGCATCATCCAGGTCCTTGGAATCAGCGCCATCGATAGTTACCAGGTGCTGATTACGAAAATCCATAATTTCCGGTTCCGGATGAATATCACGGGAAAGGTGCTGTGCTTCATTCATTACTTTCTGACTGAACACATGAGGAATCTTATGTTCTGCCACAATAATGTCAATATCAAGCCCCTTGTCTCCCTTGTATCCGAGAATTTCCGTTACCCTGCCTTCTGCATTGGTCCAGCGTCCCGGCCACTTGGTCACTTCTACCACTACACGCGCTCCAGTGACAGCTCCCATCTCTTCTCCCATAGGAATTTCAACCAGCATATTGATTTTTTCATCCAGTGGAAGTACATCACCACCATCTTTTGTCATCTCATAAGTCCCAACCACGGTCTTGTTTGCACGTTCCAGTACATTGATTATGCGGCCTTCTGTGCTGTGTCTTCCGGTCTTGCTGATCATGGTTTCTACTTCTACGGTATCTCCGTTGACCGCACTCCCGGCATCTTTAGATGAAACGTAGATATCTTCATGCTCTTCATCTGTGAGCACAAATCCAAAATATTCGCTGTACGCTCTGTATACCCCTTCCACGATAGTTCCAGGTCTGTACGTCAGCTTTTTCTGTTCTTCCATAATATCCCCTTTTCTTTACTCACCTATATAAAAAGGCTTGCCTAAGCAAGCCTTCCTTCATTCTTAAAATGTGTTCATATAAAATCCCAGCGCAAGGCAGAGAACTGCGAACAGGCCTCCACAAACCATGGTAATTTTTGAAAGAACAACATCTTTTCCACGGGTTCTCCCGCTTACATTGGCGCTTGCACCACCGCCAATGGCCGCCCCCATTCCCGGGGTCTTTTCTTCCTGTGCCACTACTGCACAGATAATAATCACAGAAAGAATCAAAATCAATGACATCAGTAAAATTTTCACAGTCTTCCCTCCAGAATCATAAGAAATCATCTTATGACCTTATATTTTCGTAAGCAGTATTATCACTAAAAGTATATACCAACGATTCCCACCGGTCAATGGCCTGCCGGGCTTTATTCCCGGTTTATCCCTGGCGAAGCCGGTTCAGTTTATCCACCACATCCTTAGGAAGGGTTCGTCCCAGTTCGCTTCTCAGATTGGAATTGTTGTTATTCCGAATAACTAAGTGCTGCTCTTTCTTGTCATTGTCCAGCTGTTTTATCAGCTCATTTACCGGTATGCGGAAAGCCCCATTTCCTAATGCCACGTTTTGTTCCGATCCATCGGATGTTACCACATAGACATGTCGAAATTCATCTCTCCGTTTGTAGGATTCCTTTTCGATATAACTATCTGCCGTCATATGACGGGGAGTAAACACGATATGAAAAAGAGGAGTTACGGTATCAATCCGTACTTTCTTTGATTCGCCCTGTCCGTCAAAGACAACGATAATCTCTACATCCCTGTGCGCCCCATAATCCTGGAGTCTATCCATCAGTTTTTTCCGACTTGATTCCAGATCAGATGTGGAGTATTCACCGGGAACCCAGAAAATAACGTTATACCCATCAATCAGATATAAATCTCTCATACATCTCAGCCCCGCTGTCTTACGGCCTCATAAATAAGCAGTGCCGCAGCCACGGAAACATTCAGCGAAGAAATTTTCCCCTTCATAGGGATACGGACCATAAAATCACAGGTTTCCTTAGTCAGGCGGCTAACCCCTTTGCCTTCCGCCCCCATGACGATAACCAGTGGTCCTTTCAGGTTAGCTTCATAATACAGATTTTCTCCATCCATATCTGCGCCAACTACCCAGAACCCCTTTTCCTTCAATTTTTCAAGCGTCTGACGGATATTTCCAATCTGGCAGACCGGCATGGTAGCAAAAGCCCCTGCTGCCGTCTTGAGCGCCGCCGGGGTCACCGGCGAACTGCGATGTTCCGGAAGAAGAACGGCGGTAACGCCTGCACATTCTGCCGTCCGCACAATGGCTCCCAGGTTCCGTACATCTTCTACGCCATCAAGAAGTACCAGAATTGGCTGCTTATCCTGCGCAGCATCCAACACCGAATCCAGATCCGCATACGTATAGGGTTTAAGCTGTGCAGCCACCCCCTGATTAACCACATCTGGAGCCAGGCTGTCAATATATTCTTCGTCTTTCTCCACAACCGGGATCTGCCGCTTCTGCGCTTCTTCCTTCAATTGCTGAAGACGTTTATCCCCACCGTGTTTGATAACCACTTTTTTGACCAACCCGGCACGAAGTGCTTCCAGAACGCTGTTTCGCCCCGCCGCATACAGTACCTGGTTCTCTCTGCGGGCGTGTGTACGCGCCGGCTTACCCTTATTTCCAGCCGGATCCCGGCGATGTACCCCACGGCCGGCCCTGCTTTCTTTCTTATTTGCTTTCACTGTTAAATTCCTCAGCTAAGAACTTAAGTGACTTCAGCATAATGGTATGCAGTCGCTCTTCCTGGCCGGACAAACGCAGATATCCCAAAAGCCCTTCAAAAGCTGTAGCTTCCCTGTATTCTTCCACAGTAGCACTTTTGGGCACATGCACATGCGCATTTCTGGCACGTTTGCATACTTTCAGCTCCCGTTCAGTCAGCTGATCACGGAGAGTATAGAGTATCTGGCACTGCCATTTCGCTGAAACCATTTCTGAAGCCAGTGAGTTAAGAATCTGCACATGATGGATGCCCGTGTCGATGAGCTTCTTCCGTACGAAGAGACTCCAGCTGGCATCACCTATATAGGCCAGTGTCAGCGCATCCATGGAATATACTTCCTGCTCAGTGAGCGGCATATTTTCCCTGTTCAGTTTCTTAATCATTTCTTTTTTCAGAAATAAAACTCTTTTAAATTCCACGTTTCTTCCACCTTGCACCTGTTGGAGAATCTTCAATTATGATACCGATTTCTCCCAGCTTATCCCGGATAGCATCGGCTATCTTGTACATTTTTTCTTTTCTGGCTTCCTGACGGATGGACAGAATGACGTTCATCAGCGCTTCATATTCTTCGCTGGAAGCAGATTCGGTATCTTTCCACTGTTTTTCCAGAATACCAAGAATATCCATGATGGTCTTCAGCACATCCTTAGCATGCTGTGCCGCTGCCTGGTTATGTCTAGTGCCATTGTGAACTGCAGTGTAATATACATTGATGGCCTTAGCCAGATCAAACATGAATCCAGATGCCAGTCCGGTATTGAAATCGTCGTCCATAGCGGCCTTAAATCCAGCCAGTGCCTTATCAGCTGCTTCAGACAATGCTCTGGATTCGGCAGTTTCCTCATTGCCTTCGGTCTTAGCCAGTTCCTTGGTCTTGGCAATTACATCGGTCAGACGTTCCATATTGCGTTCTGCTTCGTCGAGACGTTCATCAGAGAAGTCCAGCGGGCTTCTGTAGTGAGTAGAGAGCAGGAAGAAACGCAGTGCATCCGGGGAATACTTTTCCAGGACATCTTTTACAAGGAAGAAATTGTTCAGAGACTTGCTCATCTTTTCCTGGTTGATAGTGATAAATCCATTATGCAGCCAGTAATGAACAAACGGATGTCCTGTGCATCCTTCGGACTGTGCAATTTCATTTTCATGATGCGGGAAAATCAGATCGCTGCCGCCGCCATGGAAGTCAAAGGTTTCTCCCAGATAATGGATAGACATGGCAGAGCATTCAATGTGCCAACCCGGGCGGCCTTTACCCCATGGGCTATCCCATGCCGGTTCACCTGGTTTTGCCCCTTTCCAGAGTGCAAAATCCCCTGGATTCTTCTTGTCAGTATTGACGGTAACACGTGCACCAGCCAGCATATCTTCCACTTTACGGCCAGACAGTTTGCAGTACGGTTTAAAAGTAGAGATATCATAGTACACATCATGATCCAGCTGGTATGCATGTCCATTTTCAATCAGCTTTTCTACCATATGGATAATGTCATCCATGTGTTCGGATACGCGCGGATATACATCAGCACTTCTTACATGCAGCGCATCAATGACCTTGAAATAAGCATCAATATATCGATCAGAAATGGTCTTCCAGTCGCTGCCTTCCGCATTGGCCTTGTTGATAATCTTATCGTCCACATCGGTAAAATTCTGTACCAGAGTTACTTTATATCCTACATAAGTAAGATAACGGCGGATAACATCCCAGGTCACTGCCGGTCTTGCATTACCAATATGCGGATGGTTATATGGGGTAACCCCGCATACATAAATCTTGACTTCACCGGGAGTAACCGGCTTGAATACGGTTTTGTCCTTAGTCAGCGTATTATACACTTTGATTTCTTCCATTTTTTCCACCTTTGCTTTTTTAATAATAAAACCACCGTCTCACAGAGGCGGTGGTCCGTTGTTCCACTCTGTCAGCCTGAAGGCTGTACATGTCTGTTTTATCGCAACAATACGGAAAAGGATACTCATTTCCCCTTTTCAGCTCACAGATGCATTCATCCTAAGGGTTTCTTCTGCAGACTTACAGCCTGGGATCTGCATTCTCTTTAAGAAATCCATTACGATTACTTCTTCTGATCAACGCATTCAGATAATAAAATATACAAGCATATTCAGCTGACCTGGTTTTTGCCCCCACACTCGCCTGCTGGAGCGTTCGCTACCCGGTGATTTTCCTCTCACTATTAGCCCTCTCGGTTTTTTACCGGCAGGTCTTACTTCTAAACCGCACCATGCTCAGTATCCATTTTTGATACCTTATGTGGATCGTTTTGCCTGCGACTGGCCTCGACTTGCAACCACAGACCTGATCATGCTCGCTTTATTATTATAAAATTTTCTCATTCCAGGTGTCAACCACAAAAAAAGGGATGCTGTGAAACCGTTCACAGTTTCACAACAATCCCTTCAATCTTCGAGGCGAGCGTTCAATAAGCCGAGTTCTGTTCGTTTCCACGCGATGATCATCTATCTAGACAAACGGTTGCCCGTTTGCTCAAGCGACTCTACCCGGAAGGTCGGCGGGCAACTTCATCCCTTCCCTATTCGGTCTTACTTCGGATGGGGTTTACCAAGCCAGCCAGTCTCCTGACTGCTGGTGCGCTCTTACCGCACCTTTCCACCCTTACCACTTACGTGGCGGTCTCCTTTTCTATGGCACTTTCCCTGAGGTCACCCTCGCCGGACGTTATCCGGCATCCTGCCCTGCGAAGCTCGGACTTTCCTCACGCCTTGCGGCCCGCGATCATCTTTTCTGCTCGCCAAACCAGTATATCATTTTCCGGGCTTTTTTTCAAACAGTTTATCCGTTTTCTCTCTCAGACAATATAATCGAAAATATCCCGGGCTTTGTGGTCCTCCATGATTTCCACATCCCAGCCACGTTTTTCTGCCTCATGGCGGAGTTTCCTGGCCAGATAGGGAACAATGACCCGTTCTGTATAGAAGTGCCCTCCATCAACGAGAAGAAGTCCCATACCGGCAGCCTCCTGTCCCTGATGGTACTTTACATCCCCGGTAATATACATATCCGCGCCGGCAGCTACCGCAGCGTTAGCAAATTCCGCCCCGGAACCTCCGAGCACCGCTACTCTGGACACGGTTTTGTCCACCTGACCACAGAATCTGAGCACAGGAATGTCCAGTTTCTCCTTTACATAGGCCAGAGCCGCTTCGGCTGGCATTTCATAAGGAAGCCAGCCCACACGCCCCATAGCATGCTGTTTCCCTTCAAAGCAGAGTCTGTGCCATTCTGTGGAGTAAATGAGTCCTGACCACTTTTCAATCAGGTCAGATACTTCCCTCCGCTGTTCCTCTTTCACCTTCAGCTCCATATGGACCATAGAATCATCCGCATCCCGAAGAATGCTGATATTTGCAAAGGAGAAGACTTCGGCGAGCTGCCTGCCAGCCGTCCGGGCACAGTGAATGACCAGCTGATACACTGCGTCCGTTTTAACCGGTATAAATCCTGTGCAGTTTTTCAGCTGCAGCCTCTCTGTCAGAGCATCATTGACCCCTTCTTCTGTGCTGTCCAGATTGGTATGAGCTGCAAAGGATACTATATCTGAGGATATAAGCTTGCAGAGCATCCTTCCCTTTTCCGTATCGGCGTCAATCTTCTTCAGCGACTTGAACAGAAGCGGATGATGGGAAATAATCATATCCACATGGTGACGGCTGGCCCAGTCTATATTCTTTTCCGTAACATCCAGTGCCACCAGAATCCTGCGCACATCCTTATCCCTTCTTCCGGTCTGAAGTCCCGGATTATCCCAGCTCTCAGCCAGCCCGGGCGGTGCCCACTGATTCATCAGCTTCATTATTTCTCCGGCTTTAATCTGCATATGATGTCCTCCAGTATTTTCAATTCGGTCGCTGCCTTTTCCCGTTTTTCCTTATGATGAATGTTTTCGGTATCTTCCGGTATGCCCTGCAATACTGCATTTCTCTGCTTAATCAGCTTTTTTACGAGCTCAGGAAATAAACTGTCCTCCCGTCTCATCGGGGTAACGCCCAGTTCCGCGTCCAGCGGAGAGGGAACCGGCATATCCCCATGTTCTACATACAGGATATCATAAATATGCCAGTCTTCTCTGGCCAGTTTTTCCTGTGTTATCTTCCATCCGTGTTCCGCCAGCCAGATGCGAAGGTCCGCCGAATGGTTCATAGGCTGCAGGACAGCCCATGACAGTGCGCCGGCGGTTTCCGGGCTGTTGGCCAGGATGTCGCAGATCATAAGTCCGCCCATGCCGGCGATGACTACGCCTTCACATTCCCCGGGCTGCAGAGTTTCCAGCCCGCCTCCCAGCCGGGTTTCAATCCACTGGGAAAGTCTGTTTTCCCCAATATGCCTCCGGGCAATATCCAGCGGTCCTTTGTGAATATCGGAGGCAACGGCGTGTTCAACCCTATGTTTTCTTACCAGGTCCATAGGCACATACGCATGGTCAGTCCCTATATCAGCCATACAGTGACATGCAGGAACCAGTGCGGCAACCGCTGCCAGTCTCGGTGTTAATTCCATATATTCCTCTTTTGTCTTAAGACATGAAAAAAGCCGAAGCATCTGCCTCGGCTTGCATTTTATTGGTGGGCCCACCAGGGTTCGAACCTGGGACCAGCCGGTTATGAGCCGGCGGCTCTACCGCTGAGCTATAGGCCCCTAGCGATACTTAATATGATACCAATAAAATGACTTTCCGTCAAGAATTTATCCTTGCGGTTATATCCATCAGCCATTCACAAGGAAACGGGCCGATTTTTTAAGTTTGTTAAGCGCTTTCCCTTCAATCTGGCGGATTCGCTCTCTGGTTACATCAAAGTGTTTCCCCACTTCTTCCAGAGTTCTGGTCTTTCCATCGTGCAGCCCAAAGCGAAGTTCAAGAACCTGCCGTTCCCTGTCGGTCAGGGTATTCAGCAGTTCATCAATCTGTTCTCTGAGCAGAATGGAGCCGGCCGCTTCATCGGGGGCAACGGCTTCATGATCCTCAATGAAATCTCCCAGATGGGAATCTTCCTTTTCACCAATCGGTGTTTCCAGTGAAATCGGATCCTGCGCTATTTTTTTGATATCCCGTACTTTTTCCGGGGTAATTCCCATCGCCTTAGCCAGTTCTTCATTGGTGGCTTCCCTTCCCTTTTCCTGCAGCAGCTGGCGGGAAATACGGTTCAGCTTATTGATGGTTTCCACCATATGGACCGGCACACGTATGGTTCTTGCCTGATCGGCAATAGCCCGGGTAATGGCCTGACGGATCCACCAGGTCGCGTACGTACTGAACTTGTACCCTTTCTTATAATCAAACTTTTCTACTGCTTTCAGAAGCCCCAGATTTCCTTCCTGAATCAGATCCAGGAACTGGAGTCCTCTCCCCAGATACTTCTTGGCAATAGAAACTACGAGACGAAGGTTGGCGTCTGACAATGCCTTTCTCGCCGCTTCCCCTTTAGCTTTTTCTTCCGGCGTTGCCTCTTCTCTGTCTCCGGCTTCAATAGCCTTGGCCAGAGTGACTTCTTCATCCGCCGTAAGAAGACTTACCGCCCCGATTTCTTTCAGATACATTTTTACCGGATCATCAATGCCGACCATATCCGGGCTGATATGGGGAATCTTACGGATAATTCTGGATACTTCCGGTTCATCCGATTCTTCATCGGAATTTTCAACTTCCTCTTCCAGTTTTTTTGGAATAAGTGTGGAACCATCTTCGCTCACTGCGTCTTCATCGAAGGTAATGCCTATGTCCATCTCGTGCAGTGCCTCATATATTTCTGAAATCTGTTTGGCATCGAGCTGATATTCTTCTGCCAGATTCATGATTTCATGATTGGCAATCGTATATTCACCGGTTTCCGCCAGTAACAGTTCTTTAATCCATTTCTTTACATCTGCCGAATTACTTCCCATGTCTACCTCTCCTTGGATATCCAACCTGAAAGTCAGCCTGTATGTTTCTGCCGCTGTCTTATCTATGTCAGCCTTTTCTTAAATTTCTTATCTGTCTGTTGATTTTGAGACACAGCAGCTGTTCTTCTGCTGCTTCCTGCTTCTTTCCCTGCCTGAGCATTTCTGCCGCCTTTTCCGTATGTACCCGGTATTCCTTCTGGAGTGTCAGAATAACCAGAGGTCGGATATATTCCTCCCATGGGGAAATAGCTATCCGTCCTTCCTTTACAAGAAGCGGCGCCAGATATTCCATATCTTCATGTTCCATCAGGCCCTGTGCGTTTTCCTTTGTCCATGGCTGTCCTGCCGCATACAGTGTGGCAAGAATGCCATACATACGCCCACAAAACGCGTTGGAAAAAGTATGTGTGCTCAGATACTCCCAGCCATCAGGACGCCTGCCGGTGATAAAGCAATAACGGATAATGGCTTTTTCCAGGGCTTCAATCTTTTCCTTTTCCTTATCTTCCTCCACAGATTCCGTCATGTTCTGTACCCGTTGAGATATATATACTCTCGGATTATTCTTTCTGGCAAACAGCCGGGCCTCGTTCCGTACCAGACCTTCATCCACCTTAAGCGCCCTTGCCATTTTCTGAATATAGGTGTTGAATTCAAAGGAATCCCCTCTGGCCGAAAGTACGGTAAACATATCATTCAGAATGAGATGCTGCCCTTCCAGCGAGGTCCTGTCATGTGTTTCCAGAAGCGAGTTGAACAGATAATCCAGTGCAGGAATCGCCTGCGCTACCGCTTCCTTATAAGCCTCTCCTCCATATTTGTTGACGAATTCGTCCGGATCTTTCCCTTCACTGAGATGCAGTACACGCATTTTCAATCCGGTGGTACCCGCGATTTCCAGCGCACGCCGTGTCGCATTCTGCCCTGCAGCATCCATGTCATAACTGAACACTACTTCATCCGCATACCGTTTCAGCAGACGGGCCTGTTCAATGGTAAATGCCGTTCCCAGAGAAGCTACCGCATTCGTTACGCCATGGGCATGAAGGGAAATGGCGTCCATATAGCCTTCCACCATAATGACCTGACGTGTTCTCCGTATTTCCGGGAGCGCCTGATAAAGCGCGAACAGAAGCTGCCTTTTATTGAATATAGGCGTTTCCGGAGAATTCAGATACTTCGGTTTGCTGTCATCCATCACCCGGCCGCCAAAGGCTACCGGTTTGCCTTTAAGGTTGAGAATAGGGAACATGCACCGGTTCCGGAACGTGTCATAATATCTTCCGTTCTTATGTCCTACCAGACCGGATGTAACCAGAACGGTATCGGATATATGTTTTATAGTCCGGAAATCTCCGTAAAGCTTATGCCACGAATCCGGAGCAAATCCAAGCTTGAACCTGTCTATGGTTTCATCGGTCAGATGCCTGCGCTTAAAATAGGCCAGACCCGGTTTCCCCATATTGGTTCTGCGGAGACAATTATGGAAATATACTACAGCCAGTTCCATAGCATGGTATAGTTCATCATTGAACTGTTTACGCCGTTTCTCTTCCGGTGATACCTCTGCCTGGGGCAGCTCCAGATGCGCCGCTTCCGCAAGACGTTCTACCGCTTCCGTAAAGCTGAGGTTTTCCATCTTTTCCACAAAGGAAAAAACATCACCGCCGGCATGACAGCCGAAGCAATAATATAGTCCATCTTCCGGAGAGACAGAAAAAGATGGAGTCTTTTCCTGGTGAAACGGGCAGCACGCCCAGTATCGTTTTCCTTTCTTCTTTAACGATACATAAGACCCCACCACATCAAGAATATTGGTATTATCTCTGACTTTCTGAAGGAAATCGCCAGGAAATCTTGCCATGTGCACCCTCCCAGCCAGTTATACTAACCTAACGATAACATAATATGCATGTTTCCATGCGGACACATCCCCATCTCCAACCGGAGCGGGATATGTTTCTGCTTTTGCGATTGAGAACAAAAAACTGACAGTTCCTGTCAGTTCTTCCTTCTCAGCCTTCTATCTCTGTACTTTTATCAGATGCCTCCTGAACGGCCGAAGCGGTCATTTCCTTCCATCGTGTCAGAAGGATCTGCACATACAGCCGTGCATTCAGACCATAACTCATAAGTCCATAACCATCGCTCACTTCTACCAGAAGCGTGCGCCCGTCATCCGTTACACCAAAGTCCAACGCATAGGCACTGGGAGCTGATGTATATGCCCTAACGGCCTTACGGAGGACCTCTACATCAGGAAATACATCCCAGGCTCCACCATAGGGATTAAGACCTACTATCTCCCCATTAAGCACCCAGAGACGCCATTCCGATATAAAATGCACATATTCACTGCACCATACATCAATATCATCTACACCGCCGCCTAGCTTGATAAAGTCCTCGCAACAGTTAATCACCGTACCTTGGAAACGTTTAACGTCCTGGCGCGGCTTGATAAAGATGTGACAGCAAGATCCATCCGTGGATGCCGTCATATCTCTAGAAACAGTAAATAATGTGGATTTCCATATTTTACGACCGGTAAAAGGCATCAATTCATCCGGGTAATCCAATGGTTCCGGATGAATTCCCATGCGATCCAGCGCGAAGCAGGTATCCGAATAACTTCCTACAACCAGATCTTCAGGCTGATTATCGTTGATAGAATAAATCGCTTTATATCTTACAACATCAAGCCCGAGTTTATTACAGCCGGCAAAAGCATCGCTGCAATTCTGGTTGTAAAACTCACCATCGTGCGCAATCCTCAGATATACCTTCATCGGTTCACCTCATACGACAGAAATTACGTTCTATAGCCACATATATAATTATATGATTTTTTAATAGTCTCTTCAAGCTCAGAAGAAATAGAACCAGGCAAACAGAGCTACGAAGAAACGATACACAGCAAAACCAGTCAGTGTATATTTGTTCAGGAACTTCAGGAACCAGAGAATCGAAGCGTAGGCCACTACAAAGGATACGATAAACCCGACCGCCAGGACACCAAAATCCGAGAAGCTCAGATATTTCGCTACTTTGAGCAAATCATACAGGCAGGCAATAAACATAAGCGGCACAGCCATAATGAAGGAAAAATCCGCCCCTGCCTTACGGGAGATTCCCAGAAGAAGGGAACCGGAAATTGTACTGCCGCTTCGGGAAAAGCCTGGCCAGAGAGAAAGACACTGGAACAGACCAATCTGAAATGCCTGTTTGGAATTAATCTGATCCACATTTCTTACCTTAAAGTATTTTCTCTTCTTTTCCGCAAAAATCATGAACAGGCCGCCGATAATCAATCCGATAATAACAGTAGCCGGCCCAAACAGATAGCCCTTGATAATATCATGCGCCAGGAACCCAACCAGGCAGGCCGGGAACATAGCAATAGCCAGATTCAGAGGGGATGCGCCATGGGTCTTAAACCAGTTCTTTCTGTCGAGCATATAAATAAACTTTTCCTTATATACCGCCAGTACGGCCAGAATGGCCCCCAGCTGGATAAAGACATCAAATACATCGGCCAGTGTGCCGGTAAAATTCAGCATATGCCCTACAATAATCAGATGTCCTGTACTGGAAACCGGAATATATTCTGTAAGACCTTCTACAATACCAATAATTAATGCGCAAAAATAGTTATACATGCTTATAATCCATCCTTATATTCTGTGTTAGTATCAGCCGGCTGTCCCCGGATTGTCCTTATTATAAGAAATCGCTGAAATACTGGACACCTTGCCATCTTCCAGGTAAATGAGCAGCATATTCTTTCTGAACTTCAGAAAATATATGTATACGCTACGCACAGTTCCGCCGCTGTAATTGACCTCAATCTTGTCCGGCGCTCCGTAAAGGAGTTCAGCGGTGCTGGTGGAATCCCCCACTGTAAGTCCTCTTCCGGTAAGCATATCCGGTCCAACCACAAACAGGCCTTCAATAATGTGACTCTTGTCACTTTCCCTTACTGCATATCCAGGATAATACCACTGGGTCTGGCCCTTGCCAGTCCACTTCTTTTCCCAGGTATCCCAGGCATGGGGAACAAACGTCTCTCCCAGGGAGAATCCGGCGATATGGACATCCTTTGTCTGAATAGCCTCAGAAAAGGCCGGTTCAACCAGGGCTCCCTTAACCGGCAGATTGTCGTCCTTTTCTTTTTCTGAAAGGATAATGCCGGCAACTTTGTTATTCTTTATCTGGAACCAGAGTTCCTGCTGACCGGCTTTATAAACAAAGTAGAAATCCCGGTCCTTGTCATTCCAGAATACCTGCAGCGGCCGGCCATAGGTGCGGAGAACATTCTCCCTGCGCATACCTATGGAAATTCCACGGCCGGTAGACCCCTTCCCGCTGGAAACAGTGAGCAGAGACATTCCAGGATTTCCTGTCTTCTGCAGAGACATGACAGAGTTCCGATAGGTTTCCGGCAGCGGTTTGATTACCTGAGCCTTTACCCCATTCCACTCATAGGTGGTACTGATGGAGCCTCTGGTTATCTTCTCCGGAACCCCGAAAGCAGAAATCAGATTTCCTTCTGTATCTCCCAGGCGGACCCCATCAAAAGAAAGTTCATCCGCCATCAACGGCTTGCTGTTAACAGGCATCAGCGGAGCATCCGTCTCTCTGGCTTCGTTCATTTCCTTATCTGAATTCAGTGTCGCTTCTGCAGTATCCACCAGATTTGTCGCTGTCTTATCCCCCGCTGCCGCCTCTTCCGCAGATACGGCCGGAGAAGCGCTGATTCCCAGAGGACAGAACGACGTCCCCAGTAACATGACTGTCAGCCAGGCTCCCAGACTTCTAGTAAAACGCACTGTCATATTATCACCTTTTATAACCTTACTATTGATTGCTGAAATACAGAAACCAATTCCATAGCACTAAAGACGCCTATGAATAAGTATATCATATCTGTCCTAACTGTATAACCACCGGAAAAGCAGCGACCGGCGTAGACCATACCGCATATTCTGTTCAATGCGAGAATCATACTCTGCCAGAAAACACAAGACTATGCAAATATTTTTGCCGGATTTTCCAAAAAAGAGCCGTATCACACGACGCCCTTATGTACATCACTCCTTTTCAGGACCGTACAGCCGCTCTCTCCTCTAACGGATAACAAGCCAGTCTCTCCGGGATTTCCGGTATTCTTATGTAAATCATAAAGAATATCCCCGCTTCCAGAATCGATAATTAATCCCTATTAAAATAACCTGAAACCGCTAATATTCCCGATAAAAATTCATCTTCATGATATAACGATAGTTTGCAAATAAAAAATGCGGCCCTTTTCGGTCATCCCGTCAGGTTCCGCATTTTTATTATTTATGTCTTAATCAGGCCTCTGCAATGGTCTTGCCGAGTTCTCTGCAAGCTTCCAATGCATCGTCATCCGGATAGCTGTAAGCCTTTACCGGTTCTGCAGTCAGGGTTACGCCGGCTTCTTCCAGACGGGCTTTCCAGTTCATAATCCAGTCCCCTTCATTCCATGCGTAGGAACCGAAAATACCTACCTTCTTGCCAGCCAGGTCCGGGAGCAGTTCTTCGAAAAATGGTTCGAAATCGTATTCTTCCAGGCTTTCATCACCCATAGCCGGGCAGCCAAGGATAATCTTATCAAAAGTTGCAACTTCAGCAGCGCTGGTGTCGCCTACAAAATTCAGTACAGTTTCCGCACCAGCATTCTTTGCGCCTTCTTCTACAGCCTGTGCCATAGCTTCTGTATTGCCAGATCCAGTCCAGAAAACAATTGCCACTTTATCCATGTTGAATTCCTCCTACATATCGTAAATCAGGCATTTACTACCTGTATCTTTTGTTATATTACTGATAAACCATATACTTGTCAAACAGGAAATTCAGAAATCTGTTTCCGCCTGTACTGACCGGCTTACCCGAGGAACCAGACGGATTTCCTTTGGCTGTTTACGCCTGGAAATCATCCCCTGCAGCGCCTTTCCGAGTTCCGGTCGGCTACCATCGGAGCAGACTATGCCCAGCCAGATTTTCGCGTTACTTATCTGAAGAACCACATTCCAGGTTTCCTTATAGGTGATGCCCTTTTCGTTTTCCGTAAGGGTGACCTGTCCTTCCCAGCGGTGACTCTTACCTGCTTTCACCTGTTTAAGAGGTGTACTTCCTGAAAATACCGCTTTCTGATTTTTGAAATACGTATTCATCCAGGAAGCAATGGAGTCCATCTGTTCCACCTGGCTCAGATCGAAATCCGTAAAAATTCCTGCTTCCAGCATAAATGGATATCCTACTTCCCCGGACAATGCCCAGCCGTAAGAATAATCCGGCGGTGCCTCATAGGTCAGAGAGTAGAAATTCCCATTTCTGAGCCCTTTATGATTCCAGTAATCAGATGTACTGCGACCTTCATTTACTGCATTCAAGGTGGCCTGCGCCCCTTCGGCCACAGTGACTCCTGCAGGCAGCTTCATAGAGCCTATCCCCGGAAGTTCAAAAAGGTTATCTGCCATACCTGCCGTTGGAATCATGCATATCATTCCCAACGCCGCCAGTGTGACTGCCCATTTTCTACTGTTCATTATTTACCAGCCTTCTGTCTTGCCTTGGCCCAGCTATCGCGAAGTCCTACAATGAGGTTTGCAACCGGCTTACCTTCTGTGGTATCCGGATCCAGAATGAAATATCCCTTGCGCAGGAACTGGAATCTATCTCCTGCCTTGTAATTAAGAATAGCCGGTTCAGACTTACCATGCTTAACTACCAGTGAATTCTTATTAATCTTTTCCATGAAATCCCGGCCATCATCCACATCGTCCTTTGGAATCAGGTAATCGTACAGACGGCATTCGACATCAACCGCTGTCTTTTCAGCGACCCAGTGAAGAGTGCCCTTAACCTTCCGGTCTGCCCCCGGTGTACCGCTGCGGGAAGAGAAGTCTACTGTACAATGAATTTCCTTGATCTCTCCCTGTTCATCCTTAATGACTTCATCGCACTTAACAATATATGCGCCTTTGAGACGGACTTCCTTGCCCGGAGTCATGCGGAAGAACTTCTTTACCGGATGTTCCATGAAATCTTCGCGTTCAATGAAAAGATTTCTTCCAAATGGTACTTCTCTGGTCCCTGCTGCCGGATCGGATGGATTGTTTTCCAGAGTCATATATTCGGTCTTATCTTCCGGATAGTTAGTAAGAACCACTTTGATTGGGTCAACCACCGTCATAATTCTTGGTGCCTTATCCTTCAAATCTTCTCTGATGCAGTATTCCAGCATACCTACATCGACCGTACTGTTGGCTTTAGCTACACCGATCATATCACAGAAGTTACGGAGAGATTCCGGGGTATAGCCGCGTCTTCTCAGTCCGGAGATGGTTGGCATACGTGGATCATCCCAGCCGGAAACCACGTGTTCTTCTACCATGCGGCGGAGTTTTCGCTTGCTGGTGATCATGGTTGTAACATTCAGGCGGGCAAATTCAATCTGTCTTGGCTTTTCTTTGCCATCAAAAGCATTGTCCAGGCACCAGTTATACAGTGGCCGTCTTTCCTCAAATTCCACAGTGCAGATAGAATGAGTAATGCCTTCCAGTGCATCAGACAGCGGATGAGCAAAGTCATACAGCGGATAAATGCACCAGGTGTCGCCTGTTCTGTGATGGGTCGCCCGAAGGATACGATAAATAACCGGATCGCGCATTACGATATTCGGGGATTTCATATCAATCTTCGCACGAAGTACCTTGGATCCATCCGGATATTTTCCTGCCTTCATTTCTTCGAACAGCTTCATATTTTCTTCTACCGAACGGTTTCTGTACGGGCTGTCAATTCCCGGGTGTTCCAGATCGCCACGGTTCTTTCGAATTTCTTCACTGGTCTGATCATCTACATAGGCAAGTCCTTTGCGGATGAGTTTGCATGCGAATTCATAAAGCTGAGGGAAATAATCAGATGCATAATGAACCGGTTCCTTCCACTGGAATCCCAGCCACTTTACATCATTGAGTATGGAATTGACGTATTCCACATTTTCCTTCGATGGATTGGTATCATCAAAACGGATATTGGTTGCGCCATGGTATTTAAGACCAATGCCAAAGTTAAGGCAGATACTCTTAACATGACCAATATGCAGATAGCCATTTGGTTCCGGCGGGAAACGAGTCAGTACTCTGCCATTGGCGTACACATTATTTTCAATATCCTTATTGATTTCTGCCTCTATAAAATTAGAAGCTTCAATTTTTGTATCCATTTCTGTTCCTCCAATATGAATAGCTTTTTTTATATTCTATCACATGAAGCCGTATGTAAACAAAATACAGCCCTGACTCCTGCTGACAAACATTAATGCGAAAAAAGCTGGCTGTGTTTTCAGAAAAAAGCGAAACACGGCCAGTCTCTTTTCATGCATTCTGCTGTATGAATGCTTATTTAATCTTATTTCTCAGTGTGCCAATAGGATCGATGGTGATTTCCACTTCATCCCCCTTGCGGAGAAACTGCGGTGGATTCATTCCCATGCCTACGCCCTGAGGTGTACCCGTAGCAATGACATCGCCAGGAAGCAATGTCATGCCAGAAGAGAGTACTTCAATAAGCTTCGGAATAGAAAAAATCAGATCCGCTGTGGAACCTTCCTGGCGAAGATGTCCATTCACCTTGGTATAAATGGTAAACGGCACCGGCCAGGATCCCACCATGACGGTCGGTCCCATGGGGCAGAAGGTATCAAGGCTCTTGCCACGGAACCACTGTGCATGTTTCTTCTGCAGGTCCCTGGCAGTTACATCGTTGATAATGGTGTATCCATATACATATTTCATAGCGTCTTCTGCCGCAATATTGCTGCCACGCTTGCCAATAATAACTGCCAGTTCCCCTTCATAATCCACAGAGCTGGTAATATCCGGGTAACTGTTAATGGTGTCATCCGGCCCGATGACCGAGGTGGTTGCCTTGGTGAAGAACACCGGATTTTCCGGTACTTCTGCCTTGGGATTCTTTTCAAATTCTTTCACATGCGCCGGATAATTCTTTCCCACACAGAAAATGTTCCGCTGTGGATAAAAAGGAACTTCTATGCGGACTTCACTTACCGGAATGGCTTCCACAGCCTTATCCTTTTTGTTCATTTCCAGCATCTGAGCCAGATTCAGAAGTCCTTCTTCGCCCATGGCAATAAATTCTTCCATGGTTTCTGCCAGCGGTATGAAATACGTTTCTTCCAATTCCACGGCAGGAATAATCGCGGTGCCATCGGTAGTCATAACGCCCCACTGCCGAAGGCCTTTATAGTTGAATGATACTAATCTCTGCATAACTTCCCTCTTTTCTTTATGCATCCTATGCATTGCGTAAAAGAATTATAACATAATTTCAATACCCGGGGTACCTGATTCAGAGGCTTACGGAATGTAAATGCGCCTGGTACATTCTCCAGGCCAGGTACAGCAGGACTATCCCCGCCAGTATATAGACCATATATATGGGCATAAATTCCGTTATACCCGCTGAGAGAAGCGGTCCTATCATACTGCCCATCTGCTGAGCCGTATTGGACAGTCCAAAGGCCCTGCCCCGGAATGATTCCGGTGTGCATTTGACCAGTGCCGCATTCAATGACGGATTAGCCCCTACAATAAAGCAGCTGACCATAGCCTGACAGACGCCAAACCAGAAGATGGAGTCCGGGATGGACTGTATCAGCATGCCAAGCCCCGCGCCGGATATGGTCATGCAGATGGCACGGTAATATCCTTTCTTCTGCCCCAGCCTTCCCCAGAACGTAGTGGTCAGCGCCCCTGCAATGCCGCCGCAGCTCATAATCGTACCGGCAGTAACTGCCACATTACTCATGGAATGCTGCAGTTCGCCGATATACAATGTCACTACCGGCTGAATCATCATTATGGTCCCCTGAAGGACAAAGTACGCCATGAGGAGTTCAAACATAAGCCGGTTGGATCTGGCATATCGTAAGTCATCGACAATGGAACCTTCCTGCGATGTTTTCCAAGGTGCATGAGCAGGTTCTCTTACAAAAATAACAATCGCTGCCGTTACGAGCCAGAGAAACAGGGCCGCCACGAAGAATGAATCCCTCATTCCGATAAGGTGTGACAGTACCCCTCCCATAAACGGTCCGCAAATGCCCCCCAGGATAATGGATGTCTGCGCAAATCCCAGATAGGTTCCCAGTGCTTTCTCCTCCACCGAGGAAGAGATAATCGCCATGGATGCGGCTACCAGGCCATTGGCAAATCCCTGGAAAATACGCATCCCCAGCAGCTGCCATTCATTATGTACAATTCCTCCGAGGAAATAAGAACATCCTATAAGAAAGGCCGCTCGGACAGCCATTCTCTTCTTCCCCCGGGTATCCGCCATTTTACCCCATACAGGCCCCATGATTCCCGCCACAAAAAAAGCGGAAGAAAAAACGAGTCCCGTCCATAAGTGGACACGGGCCTGACTTACCCCCAGTTCCAGAAGATAAAGCGGTAAAAAGGGGATGAGCATAGTATAGGCGGAGGCCATAAAGAACATACTGATTATAAGTACCCAGACACTTCTGTATTTTTTCATAACTTTCCTTTACTTATTACAACGGTATGCCTACGGTGCAGAATACACGAAATGCGGTGAGAAACACAGCATTTCCTGCCGGGCCGGACGTTTATACCCGAGAAAAAAACTTAAATGAAAAACGGATTTCTACACTGAAATTTTCTTGTTTTCTGTATATCATTAAACCCGATATCTGTTTCAGCGTCAAGGGAAATCCCCCTGTTTTCTTCGACGGCATCAGCATTTTTACTGGAAAACATTTTTGTTTCATCCCGCAGGGCCCTCTCCATAGATATATACCGACAGAATTTCGGCAGGCACCAGCGCATATTCCACAACACAAAAACACCCTCCTTACCTCGGCATGATAAGGAGGATGTTTTATCTGTAAGGTCATCAGATACCGACAGGTCTCATTCTTTCCTGTCCTGTTTACCGCATGGAAATCCGGTTAAGCCATTGCAGCGCGTCATCCATCATATTTATGGTCACAAAATGTCCAAGCCCGGGATAGGTTCGGTATTCTGCCCTGGTATTCGTCTGATGGAGCACATTATAAAAGTGCTGCTGAGCCTGCATAGCCACGGATGTATCCGCTTCTCCGCTTAAAAGCAGACAGGGAATATCTTTCATTTCCCCGGTATGAGCCAGCGGAGTATTTTCCTCTACCTGATTGCGCAGCGTCCAGTGACCGGCGAGGTTCATATGGAATCGCTGCTCAAAAAAATGATGGCTTTCCATCCAGTCTCCTGATCCGTTCATAGAGATAATTCCGTTCAGGCGGTCCGCATACCGGCTCCCAATCCCCAGAGCAATAAATCCGCCCATTGAATGCCCCATAACCACGGGATAACATCCCATGTCAGCGGCAATAAACGAACTGAGCTCCTCATATTCTTCTGTGGTCGCCAGAACTGTATGCCAGAACCGGTCATAATCCTGCACACAATAGTAATCAGGCAGAGCCCCTCTCTGCCCATGATTAATCAGTTCAGGGATAAACACCGTATACCCGTATGCTGCCATGATCAAAGCCTTTGACAGCTGTTTCTCGCTGTCTGTACTCCAGCCATGATAAAAAACGACCGGACGGTTATCGGCGGGAACCCCTGGGGATACTTTAAGTACAGGAACAGACCCTGCCTTTTCCCATACCGCCCGGGGACCATACAGCTTCAGCATGATTTGCCCTTCCACTCCGGATGAAAACGATCTGTCCACTTCCAGCGATTATGAAGCCAGAACCATTCTTCCGGATACTGACGAATCCAGTTTTCCAGGCGCTGATTAATCTTATATGTAACGTTCCGGATAGCTTCCTTCTTATTCAGTCCTTCATCCGGTTCGATAGGATCACCGATAATGATTTCATACCGGCCCGGCATTGTCTCATGAATCAGCGCGGTCATTACCGGAAGTTTGCAGAGTAATGAAAAATGTGCCGGTCCGGTAGGTGTAAGTGTCATCTGCCCAAAAAACGGAACGCCTATCCCTGTATCCCCTGGATCCTGGTCACAGAGAAGTCCTACAAAATAGCCCTGCTTAATGCGTCTGAGCATGTCCCGGACTCCGGTTTTGTACTCTATGGTCTGTCCTGGCATGGAGCGATATTCTGTCAGAAACCGGTCAAATTCCCTGTTTTTCTGCTGCATGGCCACTGACAGCATAGGATAGCCGTAAAGGGCCAGAGCCGCGCCTTCAATCTCCCAGTTACCACAATGAGTTGCCGCCAGAATACAGCCTTTCCCTTCCGCTTTGAGACGGTCCAGTTTTTCCGCGCCCTTTATGGTCACAATATCCCGGATATTATCCTTATTGAGCAGCGGAAAGCGGCACATGGAAACAGCCAGCGGACCAAAGCGAACCGCGGACTCTTTAGCTATGCGGTGCGCCTCCTGGCTGTCCTCGGTTATGCCTGCGCGGAGTATGTTCTGTACCGCCAGCTGTTTACGCCGCTTAGGTACGGCAAACCAGAAGAAATTGCCAAGATGTCTGCCGATTTTGCTGGCTGTGTCATCTGAAACATGGCAGCAAAGCCAGCTCAGACTTTTGAGTAAAAAATAATTTCCAATCATATAAAACCTCGGCATGATAACAAAAAAAGATGCATAACCGCATCTTTTTTTCAGAATCTGCTTATTGTTCCTCTTTCAGCTGCTGTATGGTCTTTTCCAGCTGACGCAGTTTCTTTCGCATTTCCGAAAGATGACCTACCAGTACCTGGGATCGGCTCCATTCTTTATGCGGTCTTGCAGGATATCCCACATATTCACCTGGTTCAGTGATATTCCCTATAACCCCTGTCTTGCCGCCAAGGATAACATTGTCCACAATGTGGATATGTCCGGTAATACCTGCCTGTCCGGCCAATATGCAGTGGTTTCCTATCTTTGTGCTGCCTGCCACCCCTACCTGGGCGCAGAGGAAACAATCTTCCCCTACTTCCACATTATGTCCCAGATGAACCAGGTTATCTATCTTTGTCCCACGACCTACTACGGTGCTGTTCATAGAACTGTTGTCCACGGTACTGCAGGCTCCGATTTCCACGTCATCATGAAGAATTACATTGCCCAGCTGCCGGATGTGGTTGTGGTGTCCCTGGGCATCGGTAGCAAAGCCAAACCCCTGTCCACCGATCACGGCATGTGCGCGAAGCACTACCCTGTCACCAAGCACTGTATTTTCATGGATAACTGCGCCCGGATAAATTTCGCACCCCTGCCCGACAACAGCGTTCCGCCCTATGTACACATAAGGATACAAAACTGTGTCATCTCCAACAATTGCACCGTCATCAATAACACAATACGGCATTACGGCCGCTTTAGGAGATACTTTAGCTGTAGGACTAACAACAGCGGTTGGATGAATGCCCGGCTTTACATGGGTTTCGGGATGGAATAATTCCACCAGCTGACTAAATCCACGTTTTGCGTCATCGCATACTATAAGATTCTTTGTGGTCTTTTCCGGCAGCTTGTCTACCAGGATAAGTCCTGCGCGAAATTCTTCCAGGTGTTCTGCATATACGCCCTGTGCGAAGGTTACATGCTCTGGACCAGCATCCATTGCGCCACGAACATCCACAATTTCCTGCTCCGCATTACCATATAATTTGCCGCCTACTATTGTAGCCAACTCCGCTGCTGTCTTTTTCATACATTACCTCACTTTGTCTCGGATGAAGAACTTCCCTGATTCAGCCCTGCAATAACTTCATCAGTTATATCAGTTGCGCCATATGGAACCATACCATTACGCAAAACAATAGTATAGCCCTTGTCCTTGGCTATCTTCTGGCACTGCGCTGAAACCATGGATTCTACCTGATTCTGCTTGCTCTGCATAAAAATAGCCTGTTCCTGCTGTGCTTCTGCAAATTTACTCTGCAGTTCATCCTGTGAAAGTCCCTGTTTCTGTGCTGCTTCCAGTCTTGAAGCGATTTCATTATTTTTCGTCTCTATCTGCGCTTCAATTGCCTTGACTTTAGGAGACTTCATGGCAATCGTCTGATAATTGACAACAGCTACCTTTTCCCCAGATCCACATCCGGATACTATAGCCGCCGTAACAATCAGCCCCATACAGGCCAATTTTTTCCACATTGGCTGTTTCATTTATAACTAACCCCCTAATAACTATCACTAATCAATGTGTTAACCAGATCTCCAGTTACATCTTCTCCGGATACATTGGCTACACATCTGGTAAAAATCATCTTCAATCCTTTTTTCTGAGCCACTTTGGCAGCATCTTTGCGGATATCATTCATCATATCACTCTTCAGCGCAGCCATCTGAGCCTGTTTAGCCTTAATTTTCTTCTCCCATGCAGCATTCCATTTATCTGCATCCGGAAGGCCGGTTACTCCTGCCTGCGTATTAACTTTTGAAGGTGTCTTTCGATTCTTGATTTCCTCAGCAACACTCTTCGCGTAAGTATCCAGTTCTGTCATAGCTTTGGCTTTTGCGGAAGTCATCTGCTCAATTTCTTCCTTGCTCCACCCCTGCATGGATTCTTTATCCCCGGATGCATACCGGCTGTTCAGGAGCTGTCCAATTCGCTGCATGGTCTCTGCCTTTTCCTTAGAAGACAGATCGAGCACAGTCAGACGGAGCTGAAGATTGGCCAGTTCATTGCTGTCCGCTTCGCTGAGGCCTGTAAGAGTCCCAGTGGACACCTGCTGCGTCTTATGGCTGTCGGAAATCTTTTTGTACAGGTTCTGCAGATTGCGGTTCAGTTCATCTTCCTTCACTTTGACGCGGGACATATATTCATCCTTATCTGCCTGTGCCACCGCTTCTGACTGTATAGCCCTGTTTATCTTTTCCTGATTGGTTGCAATCGAAATAAAGTGCTGCTGTTCCGATTTATAGGAATCCAGCATGTGATTATATTCTGTTTCCAGCTGAAAATATTCGCTATAACGGGGATGAGCCTTAACCACCGTTTCCATATCCACGAATCCATAGACCGGTTTTGCGGCCTGTACCGATTCTGGTTCCGGTTGCCTGTTATGCACAGCAAATAAGATACCTGCTGCCGCGCACAGACAAAGAATCATGGCCCCTGCCTTAACTGGAATCTTCATAATTTATCCTTACTTCTTTGCAGAGCTTGCCTTAGCCGCCTGCTGAGTCATTGCATCAGAAACATCCTTGGTAATATCTACGCCGCCATAAACCACTGCACTCTTTTCTACTACCAGAGAGAGACCCTTCTTGGATGCAACTGCCTTAGCTGCCGATTCAATCTGGCCCTGCATATCCTTTTCGATAGCCGCACGCTTTTCAGCAAACTGCTGGCTCATATCATTATAGAGTTTCTGCTTTTCTGCGTCAGTCATTTTAGCGGACTTGGTGTCAAAGTCCTTTTTCATTGAATCTGCAGTCTGCTGAAGTTTCTGCTGGTACTGAAGCGCAACCGCCTGGTTATTCTGCAATACTTCCTGCTGATCCACTACACCAATATCAGAATTCGGAGCGGCGTTGGCCACATCTCCCATGGACATCAGCGCCATACCACCGATGGAAAGAATAAATACACCTGCCAGTGCAAGTGAAAAGATTTTAATATTTCTCTTACTTCCTAATGATGACATCATAATAAATAACTCTCCTTCTATAAATTAGCAATCAGCCGCAGCCAACTGCCGTCTTCACTATTATACACATATTCCAGCGTCATGTAATTATGCAACTTATAGGAAATGCCTATTTCATCTTCATGGGCATCCACATTTCTGTCATATCTGGCTTCCCATAACCTGCCAAACCCCTGATGCAGCAGCCAGTGTGATTCTCTGTCAGTAAAATCATATTTATATCCTATATAGGTAGATTTGCCAAAATAATGCAGCCATCCGCCATAGAGGTTACCATCTACCGGCCCGGGGTAAAAACGTGCTTCTCCAAATACAACATCATGTTTCTTCACATAATGACCCAGAAGTCCTTCGATAGCTGTATTTTTTTCTCCGCTCCGTCCCGCATCCAGCCAGGCCTGTCCCTGAATTATCCAGTGATCAGTAAGCGCATCCACCAGAAGTTCTGTTTCACTTCCACAACGCAGATCAGTATCAATTTCCAAATCATACCTTCTGATGAAGGAGTCTTCCTCCAGCTGATTCTGCATATATTCCCGGATTTCCTCCTTATGCCGATCCACAAAAGCAACCGGAAGGCCTTCAAGACTCCTCATTGAACCTTCCGCCCTGTTAGCGGCATTATACATGAATAATCTGGGTACTGTAGTTTTCCGGAACGTCAATACGCCCCGACGGACTATTGTTCCCTGTGGAAGCAGCGAAACGTGCACCACTGTATTTTCGCCGGACTCTACATGCAACCGGGCATCAAATTCCGGGAGCGCATTTTTTACAATAGTCTGCCCGGCAGACTGAGATACACTGTCGGCCCATCCGATGGAATCCACCGGAAGTCCTGTCAGAAGCGCATTCATCTCTCCCGGCAGCCCTGCCAGATCTTCTTTAACCAGTGTCTGGGCCAGAGGCGTCAGATTACCGTAATCCACCTCGGTGCGAACGGATTTAATCGTCTGCCCTACCGGCATAAGCACCACATTCATGGTTGTTTCCTGTCCATAGTTCAGAGACATATCGGAAACCACATAGCCAACCACTACCCGGTTCACTATATCCGCCAGTACCTTATCATACTGGTACCGGTTATTCTGGAAGATTTCCGCCTCTTTTCCAACCAGGACCCGATTTCCAATCGAAGCCAGGCTGGCCTCGATTCTCTGTCTGACAGAAGGAGGCATCTCCCCATCTGTCGATGTGAGATTCACATGGACGGACAGAATAGATGCCGCTTCTGAAATCCCCGGCGCCATTGAGAAAACAGCGCTGAGAATCCCTGCATATAGAGCTATCTTCCTGACATAACGCAAAGAAGAAAGCATAAATTAACTCCTTAACATCAGAACTGTGTTCCAAAACTGAAGTGGAACTTGTTTTGATCCCCATGACCGTAATCCAGTCTGATTGGTCCAAGAGGTGTCTGTACACGCAATCCCACACCAACTGCTGCATGGATGGAATCATCATCCTGATACCATGGCATCTTGCCTTCCTGAACATCCCAGGCACTGCCCACATCGGTAAACAGAACAGCTTCTACCTTCTTAGCAACCGGGATTCGGTATTCAAGGGTTGCTTCATACATCTTGCGGCCCTTGAACTGATCATCTTCGTAGCCGCGGAGAGAATCTGCGCCACCGAGATCAAACAGGTTGTTGTAGGAAATATCCCCATCAATATAGCCGCCCATCAGACGAAGTGCCAGAACATGACCGTTGCCTAAAGCTTTATAGAAACGGCCTTCTGCTGTGAACTTGTAGTAATCATAGTCACCGCCAAGTCCATGTCCGCCCCATTCGGTAGTGACGGAGAGGCGACGACCTTTGGTCGCATTGAAATAATTATCACGGTTATCAAATACATGGGTAAAGGTGAAGCTGTTGGTACGTCCGAAGTTATCCATAATCTTCTTGTACCAATCACTATCGCGGTAATCGGTTATACCGTTCTCTCTCATGTATTTTTCCATTACGCTGCCCGGATCAAACCCGTCTTCATCATCATAGGATTCCTTGGTTGTGGAAAGATAAAATTTGTTGGTCCGGTATTCACCATTCACATGAGCCCAGGAAACGCCAAAGCCTTTCTTTCTCTTATCATATTCTGCAATGGTGTCACCATTGGAATCATAGTCATCATACTTATAACGACGATCAAATACGGTAAAGCCCAGTGCATCTCCGTTGTCATTGATGTATGGATGGGTATAGGAGATTTCATAGTTCTTGCCATGAGAAGAACCACCGAATTCCCAGCGGAAGTTGACCTTGTCACCGGTTCCCCGGAAATTGTTTTCAGTCAGGCCAAGAATACCTACCATGCCGTCGGATTCAGAGTACCCGGCACCTACAGTAACTACGCCTGTCTTCTGTTCTACTACATCAATTTCAATGATAACGTCATGATTTTCGTTTCCCGGAAGAAGCTTCATATTGACATCCTCAAAAATTCCGAGGTTGTAAAGTCGTTCCATACTGCGGCTTGCCAGGAACTTATTAAACGGTTCCCCCTTCTTGAAGCGCAGTTCACGAAGAATAACCTTATCCTTGGTCTTTTCATTTCCGGCAATCTGAATATCTTCTATCTTACCTTCTGCAATATTCACCTTAAGGGTTCCGTTTTCAGTTACGGTTACATCCGGAATAGATGCCAGAATATAGCCCTGCTGTACATATAGATCATCAATAGCTTTGATGTTTCTGGATACCTGAACGAAATTCAGTACACTGTCCTTGGGAACAGCCAGAATCTGTCTCAGTTCATCATCAGAGAAAACAGTATTTCCTTCAAAAGTGACTTTATGGATAACCGGGTTAGAAACCATACGGAATGTGAGGGTTACCCCTTCCTTAACCGCTCCAAACTGTGGAGAAATCTGGGAGAATACCCCGGTTCCGCCCAATGCAGCCACATCATTGCGTACGCCTTCTACAGAGACCTTGTCACCGGTCTTTTCCGTAAGAAGGGGAACCAGCTTGGCCTTAACTTCTTCCGGAATTCCATCAAAGTCAATGGAAGTGATAGTCTTACCTGCTGCCTTCGCAATGGCCTTGTCATCATCCGGAGCCAGATACATGGATGCTGTATCTGCCAGGGAAGCCTGTGCCGTATTGCTGATATCCACCCCAGACTGATCATTATCACCGGAAGCCTGCAGAGTCGTTGTCTTGCTGCTGTCAGATGTCGCAGCAGACACATCAATATCGTCTGCCTGATCCTCTGTTTTTCCCTGGGTAACATTGTACATTTCACTCTGAGACATATTGCTATTCGCAATATCCGGGGCTGCATAGACGTTAAACCCAGAAACAGCCATAACAACAGCTGTTGTGAGCAAAGCTTTCTTGTAACCTGTAATCATTAAGAATCCTCCTAAAATCAGATTTTTACATTTAGAACTTACTGACCACGCAATGCGCGGCCGGCTTCACCAACTACACTCTGTATTTCTTTCTCTGACATGACCGGAGCCGGACGCACCGGTTTTTCCACGGGTTGTTCCGCCGTCTTCTTCCGGTTTTCCTGCCTCTGTACAGTCTTTGAGCTGACAGTCGTCTTCACCTTTTCTGCACGTTTCCGTGGAGGTTCTGACACTTCTGTCTGAGGCGGCTGCGCATCGGCTGCCGCCCTGGTTACTTCTTTTTCAGATATTAAATTTTCATTTGGATTCGATGCGGCAGCTTCTGGTACCGTTGTCGACATCTGACCTCCACTGGCTGGTGGGGCTGACGAACCTGATTCTGCCTGCATCCTATCATACATAAAGGAACTGCCTGCAAAGACAATGACCGCCATAACCATAGCTGCACATCGGATAATCCATTTTTTCTTTCTTGTCCAATCATGCACTTCGTCCAGCCGGTTCATTTCTGCACGGGCCATTATCAGATTCAGTTCTCCTGATAATTCTTTATGGGAGGAATACGATTTTTCCGCTTTTTCCAGCCATTTCCGTATGGATTTGACACGGTTGACTTTATCACCTGGCATGGCACACCCCTCCTTTTTATATATAATCGGAGGTACAACCGAAAAAACAAACTGTCATAACCGGTAAAAATATACAATATTTCCGGGAAAATCTGGGAATTACTCGGGAATTCGCCTCAATTCCGGCTATTTTCTATCATGCATCAATCTGGACAGCATTCCACGCATGCGACGGATACCTTTCTTCTCCAGCTTATATACATAAGCGGTACTGACATCCATAGCATCCGCTGTTTCGGCTGCCGTCTTTTCCTTATAGTATACATTCCGAAGAACATCCTGCTCCCTCCCAGGAAGCCGGGAAAAAGCGCTGCTTACCGCATGATTCAGCGAATCAAAATCCGCCGATTCAAACGCCGTATCCCCGGTAGCCGACTGCAGATAAGGCTGTGCCTGTATTTCATCCTGCATATCCACCAGCACTTCCTGCCGGTTCTGGCGCAGAAAATCTATCATCCTGCCACGTACACGGTGCAGGGCATAAAGCGAAAAAGCCACTCCGTTATCCGGATTGAATTTTTCCGCTGCTTCCATAAGGCCGACCATCCCCTCCTGAATCAGGTCCAGTACAACGGTTTCCTGCAGAGGATATTTTATTGCCTCCTTAAATACAAGCAGCTGGTAATGCTCTATGATTTCCTGTCTGGCCTCGATATCTTCATCTTCCTTATACCGTTTCCAAAGGGCCATTTCTTCTTCCCATGTCAGTTTCCTGACATGGCTCAGGCTGCTCACATACTCACTTAACATAGTGTACTCCTAGAAATTAAAGCTCCAGTCCGCTCCTACATACTTATCATGTTCACTATTATACCACGCGGAAACCCCCAGGCGGTTTTTCAGATTATAGTAAAAACCAAGACTGTTCTGTTCGTTATTAATTCCTGTAGTAACCGTAAGCATAAAATCATTAAACAGATATTTACCAATCTTTATATAGTAATAGCTGTCATTCTGCTTTAAATCACTTTCATACCCTTCATTCAGGCTGGAGGTCACACTGATATAATCCAATCCTATGGTCTGTTTGAGGTAATCCTGTACCCCGCTGTTAAATACCATCTGCAGTCCTGCATTAAACAGCGCCCCCTGTACCGCATCATTATCCGGACTGGATGGATCAGAATGTACCGTAAGCAATGTAACAATCTGAGAATCATTCAATGCTGGCTCACTGTTCAGTTCAAATCGGAAAGCCCCTGGAGGTCCGGAAAGCTTCATATCTACAGTGTAATGGCCCACCTTGGTTCCCGCCGCCAGATTTATCACTGGCAGGATGGAATCAGGCACTCCGCCCCAGATAGCGTATCCATCAGTCACATTAAATTCATTGGAAAGATAATGGATCGTACCATTCAGTACATTGACGCGTCCAGATGATATCGGTGCAGACAGCGGTCCTATAATCTTAATATTTCCTTTGATTGCCAGATCATAAAGCATACTGTTATAGAGCTTCACATTGTCTCCAATCTGTATATCCAGATTGGTATTTACAGGCAATGAACCATCACCGGATTCAAAGGATAATGGAATATCCACTGTGGCGTCATGAATCGATACAGTTCCTTTAATTCCCGGTTTGCCAAACATCTCAGCAATAGTCAGATCGGTATCCAGTGCCCCATTATAATAGGTAGACTGAATGGCAGGTGCATGCACCTGAACGGTTCCTTCATAGCTGGTCAGGCTACCCTTATCCCAGCTTGTTTTCCCGGTAATCGCTGCCGTGCCGCCCCCAAGGACCGACTGCAGATTCAAATCTGCTGATTTGCCATTTAACTGAATCTGCCCTGAAATACCGGTAACGGCTTCCTTCATGCTTTCTATCATCATGGAACCATCGGAGATGGCAATACCCCCGTTAAGCTCAGGATCAGTCCAGGGCCCGGTTACCTTAACATGTCCCTTTATGGGTCCTTCCGCTGAGGTAACCGCATTGGTAAGCATAGCCAGAATGTTAAGATCTGCATTATCCAGATTAATATCCAGATTCATGGGAGCCGCATCTGCCGTATTTACCCTGGTGAATGCATTAATTGGCATGGTACCGTACATAGTGGCCTTATAGGGGCCCTTTACAACCAGACCATGCTGGATAAATACCTTCCCCTGGGTAATCAGCCCCATAACTGACATGGAATCAAATCCAGTGCCGTTATAGGAAGGATTATCAACACCAATGGAAATTTCCGCATTGGGTTTATCCTTTGTTCCTGACAGTTTTATCCCTGCCGTCAGGCTGCCATCCAGCTGAACATCTTTCCGCCCCAGAACCTGTGGTACCCAGGACAGATTCATATCCTTTGCTGCCATTTGAATATCCAGGCCCCCCTGAGGCGTAGTAGACCCCTCAGCAGCCAGAAGTCCCGTCCCTACAGGTATGCGTAACTGACGAATAGTCAACGCTCCATTTCTATAGGACAGATCTATCTTTCCATCCGCAATCGGCTGATTTCCCAGATTCCCTTTACTGATAGTGGCGGCAATATCTCCATTTGGATGTTCTATAGAGCCGGTAATATTCATAGCACCACTCATAATCCCTGATACGTTCTGAACAGGAACCTGAAGTATTTTGGCCGCCTCTGCCATATCCCAGTCAGTAAACTGCAAGTGACCGTCTATGCCCATATTGGTCAAATTGATACTGCCTTTCCAGGTAAAATCACCGCTTCCCTGTTTAAACATGCCATTAGTAACAGAAATGACATGATTTGCATAGTCAATATCCGCATTAACCAGTCCCATATAAGCTTCCCCTATGCGGATAGACCGGCTTTCCACATGTCCGCCAAATATGGGATTACTGAGACTGCCAGTGACCTGCCCACGAAGAGTAATCTTACCATCCACTTGATTGTTTAACAGAATACGACCAGCATTGACATCTACCAGTTCCACATGCATGTCAATGGCCTTTTCTGAAACTGTCCCCTGAACTGAGGCCGTTCCTCCATAAGCGTTTCCCAGGCCATTGGATATGCTGAGTACCCCATCTTTAAAGGAATAATCGGCGCCAATGCTCTGATACAGCTGACCCATAACCGAGCCATTCCAGGCCAGAATTTCCCCTGTAACCACCGGATTCTTCAATGTTCCCGTAATGGTCATATTGTTGTTTACGTATCCGGTAATCGGATAGGACATCCCTGCCAACAGCAGAACCTGTTCTGCCCGGATATTCTGAGACTTAACCTTCAGATTTAAGGAAGACTGAGCGTTGAATCCCAGCATACCGGAAATTTCATGACTCCCTTCACGGGTATTCCAGCGCAGATTGTCTATACGCGCACCGTTCCGGTCCAGTGTCAGACTGCCGGATATATCAGTAAACTCCATACCCTTTATGGATCCATCAGACGCATATATGCTGCCCTGATATACCGGAGATTTCATGGTACCGGTAATCCGACCATGGAGAGATGCCACCCCGGACATAGCTACCCCGGCCACATGGGATACTCCCTTTAACGATATGCGTTCCGCATCCACCAGAAGATTCATCTGGCGGTCAGATGCCATTCCGGAAATATGGAATGCCCCCTGTCCGGAAAGACCATCTGCAGAAATAACATTCCATATATTTCCAACCTTGGTCACATTAGCTGATATCCTGTCTGCCTGCATTCCCTGATAGGTAAATCGGCTGGCATTTATCACTGCATTAAGATTATTTCCGAATAAAGTAACGGATCCGGTCACGGCTCCGACGGAAGCCCCATGCCCTTTAATCTGTGTACCGCTAAAGCGGCCATATGCAGAATCCAGGTGCGGAGTACCTCCGGAAAGTGTACCTTCTGCCTGAATCTGTCCGGACAGTATACCACTGACACCATAAGAGCGTGCCAGGGTTCCTATATCCGCATTATGGGCAATGACATTGACTGAGAATTTTCCGCTATGCATAGCATAGCTTCCTGTCCCATCCAGAGAGCCATTTCCAAGCTGACCATGGAAATCAGAAAGAGTCAGTTTTTCTCCATCCCATAAGAAAGCTCCCTGCCCTTTTTTCAGATGTACTCCCTGAACACTGATGTCTGAGCCGGAAACTCGGCCGCTGGCAGACAGTTTATCTGTGGATCCATATACGTGTACAGTCCCATTTACCCTGCCGCTGGCAGACTGACCTGGAAGAAGTGCTGCCAGGTCTATATCCTGTCCACGGAAACTGCCATCTACAGATGTTGACTTTCCCCAGTCTGCGGAGAGTCTGCCCTTAATGGCCTGTCCGTTAACCTGCATTGACAGCGTATGGATTCCCGCGTGACCGTTGAATACATCAAAGTCCGCATAGCCGCCGGAGAAACGATAATTCTTATACCGCCCGCCTGCATCATTAATCTGTGCGGAAGCATGAAGGGAAATAGTTCCATTTCTGTTCCAGAGATGGCCTTTCTGTACAAAAAGCTTTCCCTGTTCTATGTGAAGATCGTTCATGGATTCCGGATAGGATATGCCCAGCTGATAAATCAAAGTCAGTGGAAGACCATCCGCTGTCACTTCTCCATCATAGTGACTGGAATCCTTATAATTGAAATCCATACGGGTCAGCGCCTTTTCCACCTGTCCGGTAAAGGCTCCGTGGATAATCTGCGCATCATCCCAGCGCAGCTGGCCATTCAGGGAAGAAACATGTACGGCTGAACCGGCTGCCGGTACAGCAAGCACACTTCCGTCATGAATGAGGACCCGGCCATAAAATCTGGAAGCCGGTGTACTGTTATCCACAATAATCAGATGAGAGACATTCCAGCCCTGTTCTCCATCTTTATATACCTGAACTGCCGGTTTGTCAGCCACAATGCTGGTAATGGCAGCCAGGGTATCTCTGTCATCAAAAAAAGAGCGCATTAAAGCACACACAGACCAGTTGACTGTTAATTGAGGCGACTTTAAGACATCCCTACCCTTTTTATCCTTTACATCCAGCTCATTAATTCGGATATCAAGGCCAGGGGTCAATTCCATAGACTGCCATGTAAGCTGTCCATTAATTTTTTTCTTTGCTGTCGATGCCACCGCCTCACTAATTGCAGGAACTGCATAATAATGAGCCAGTACACCGGTCAGCAGTGCCAGTACTACAAGTATGGCACTCAAAATCCCCAATCGCTTAATCCATGTGTGCTTCAACAGTAGGCGCTCCCCACTCGTATATTAAATTTGACTATCAGCGGAATTACTTAACAGTTGTTTCCGTATGAATAACTGCAGGAATCCCCATAGCATTTTCAAGAGTTGCCAGTCCGATATTGTAATCGTACAGGGCGGTAATATAATTGGTTCTCGCCTGGTTCAGCTGCAGCTGAGCATCCAGTACATCCAGGTTGATACCTACACCTGATGCATAGCGAACTGTAGCAATCTTATAAGCTTCTTCTGCTTCTGCCACTGCTGCTTCGGTGGCACGGATCTTTTCCTTAGCAGAGAAAACATTCAGATAATCCTGGCGAACTTCCAGTTCAATACTTTCTCTGGACTTAAGAAGTGTTTCTTCCGCTGTCTTCAGATCAGCCTTTGCTTCCCGGATTTTGGCATCAGTTGCCCCGCCGTCAAAAATTGACCAGCTTAAGCCACCACCGACACTCCAGCCTTCATGCTTGAATCCTGGGAAATCATCATCATTCCAGTTGTATCCACCGGTAAGTGCTACTGTCGGCATATATCCGGCTCTGGCAATACGGACAGCTTCTTCCGCCATCTTTACGTTATAATCTGCCTGTACAAGTTCCCAGCGGTACTTTTCCGCCATAGCAATTGCCTGTTCCATGGTAATGGTGATGTCAGGCTGTGGAAAGTGCTTATCCGTTGGGGTCAGTTTGGTATTCATGGGAATACGCATAACATTATTCAGATTAGCTTCCGCTACATCCCGTGTATTCTTTGCAGAAATATCAGCTTCCTTGGCATTAGCCAGAGACACATTAGATGACAGCACATCCAACTTGGCTACAATACCAGCATTAAACTGCTGTTTTACGTTGGTCAGATGTCCAGCCAGATTAGATACGGATTCATTCGCTACATCGGCCAGGTTGATAGCTTCCAGCCACTGATAGTATGCCTTTGTCGCAGACAGCTTGGTTGCTGCTTCCTGCTGGTATACAGCTACATTAGCCGCATCTTCTGCATAGCGTGCTGAATCAATGGCACCTTCTACAGCACCACCGGTCCAGATTGGCCAGGTTACATTGATTCCATTGCTGTAAGAATTGGAAATAACTTTGACTACCTGATTTGTCTTGGCTCTGCCGCCCTTCCAGTCATAGGAAACCTGCGGATTCTTGCCTGCAGCCGCTTCACTGACCTGAGCTTTAGCCTTTTCCAGTGCGTATTCAGAAAGTCGGATATCTCTATTGTTATTAAGAGCTGTAGTAACTGCACCCTTCAGATCGATGTTGAGTGCCTTTGCAGCCGGAGCCTTTACTGCGGTTACATCTTCTGTTCCCAGATTCTTGGCGAGCAGACGATTGGTAAAGTCCACTTTACGGGCAGCTTCTTTTTCCGCAGCATCATTCTTCAATGCTCTGCTGGTAATAGCCGGATCTGTAGTTGTGCGTACAGAATCTGCGGCCATAACGTTAAATCCGGCCCCTAAGGACAATATCACTGCTGATGCAAGTACTGCATATCTTTTCTTATTCATTCTTTATTTCCATCCCTTCTTCAGAGTCTCAATATGTATAACCCAAACCAATATATTCACCGCCGCCTTCACGGCTATGCGGCAGAATAGACTGCCCCACCACTGAAATATTCGGTGAGAATTCATATCCACCGCGGAGACGGATTGTTAAATCATTGGGATCATATAAATCTGTGTTAAATTTCCATCTTCCGTTTCTGTAGGCTGCACCACCGCCGATTTTATCGCGGATAATGCCTCCATAGAAATCAAAACTTCCTCGTTTCTGTCCTAATGAAGCATCCAGAAGAGAACCGTTTCCCAGAGACTCTATTCCCAGCTGGAAAAACCTGTCTCCACCAAATTTCACACTGAAATCCGGTGAAAATTCATTGTCCTTAACATTATATAACATGGAAGCGTCAGCCGACAAATTATCTCCACTCATGAAATTGTTTAATTTTCCGGACATCTGTGCCGCTTGAGAAGATAGCGACCTCGCGTTTGCCGATGTAGCTGACAGGTTGTCCAGAATCGTCCTTGCATCGCTGATCGCCTTACCATCTCCATTAAACTGACGAAGCATGGCATTCATCTGCTGTGTCATCCCATCCACCTGATGAGCTATGGCAATTCCCTGTGCAGTAATGTTGGCCAGATTCTGTGTCATCGTGTCCACATTAGCCAGAGTACTCTTGACTGACCCCTGTGCTTTTGGATCCGCCACAATGGTATTCAAGCCATCCATCATGGTCTGCGCCGAATCCATCAGCTTGTTCATCTTCCCCATAGCAGCATTCATCGACCCGCCGGAATCCCCCTGTATAGCCATTCCCGGGCCCAGGTACCCTTCACTCAATGTACCTCCGGTAACTCTGACAATTTTTCCACCCATAATACTGCTGTCCTGAATGGAAAATTCCGCATCTTTAGGAATCTGTGTCCCCTCATACAGCCGGAGGGATAAAACAGCCTGTCCATCTTTCACCGCAATGCTGTTAACCCGGCCTACTTCAACTCCGGCATACTGAATGGAGCTGCCCGGCTCTATGCCTTCTGCGTCTTCAAAATACCCGGTGACATCAAATCCCTTGTTCCCAAAAAGAACTACATTACCAAGCTCAACCATCATCCCGGAGAACAGAGCAATGCCGGCCAATGCAAACGCGCCTACTTTGGCTTCTGTAGACCATTTCATCCTCTGTCACCTCCTGTAGGGGAATCTTCTGTCAGAGATCCCCGTCCCTGAATAAACTGCTGAACTGTCGGATCGTCTGAATTCCTGATTTCCTCAGGCTTTCCTATAAATCGGAACTGCCCCTTATACAGAAATGCAATCCGGTCTGCCACATAATACGCAGACTTCAAATCATGGGTTACTACCACACTGGTTACGTGCATAGTTTCCTGCATACGCTTAATCAGCGCGCTGATGTCCGTCGACCGAATCGGATCAAGCCCGGCAGTCGGTTCATCATACAGGATAATTTCCGGATTCAGCGCGATGGCCCTGGCCAGACTTACCCTTTTTTTCATGCCGCCTGACAAACTGGCCGGCATAAGGGATTCTGTGCCATCCAATCCTACCAGGTGAAGTTTTTCCCTGACTATGGAATCAATTTCCTCTTCAGAAAAATGTCCATGCTGGCGAAGTCCAAAAGCTACGTTTTCCCTGACCGACATGGAATCAAACAATGCGGAGTACTGGAATACCATGCCCATGTGTATCCGCTCTCTGTTTAATTCGTCTTCATTCATCCGGGTAATATCCTGTCCATTGACCATCACACGTCCACTGTCGGGGCGAAGTAAGCCGATAATCATCTTAAGGAGTGTGGATTTCCCAGAGCCGGAAGCTCCCAGGATAACCATCGTTTCTCCTTTTCCCACGGATAGACTTACATCCCGGAGTATTTGTCTTGTGCCGAAGGACTTACTTACATGTTCAACACTAATCAAGATAACTCCTATTCTCAGAACAATACAGATGACAGCAGATAATTAGCTGCAAATAACATAACGATAGAATATACTACCGACTGTGTGGTTGCCTTGCCAACCCCTTCTGCCCCTGCATCACAGGTCATCCCACGGTCACACCCCACCAGAGCTACAATCATGCCAAATATCACCGATTTAATGATACCGGCCGATATATCTTCCGTTCCACAGAAAACCTGAATGGAATGGAAAAAGGTGTAGGCGGAAACCCCATCTTTTAACGCGGCAACCAGCATGGCCCCTACAATACCGATTGCCACCCCAAATACATTAAGTACGGGAAGCATGGTCATACAGGCCACCATTCTGGGCACCACCAGATAGGCCACAGGATTGACTGCCATACAGCGAAGGGCATCAATCTGTTCCGTAACCCGCATGGTCCCCAGTTCAGCCGTAATGGCCGCGCCGCATCGGCCGGCCAGCACTACGCCACAGAGAACCGGTCCCAACTCTCTTCCCATGGCTATGGTTACAATCCCGCCGATGGAAAAAGCGGCTCCATATTTAGTAAGCACACCGGCCATCTGTACGGAAAGTACCATCCCTGTGAAAAGGAGAGTCAACGCGACAATGGAAAAAGATTTTACCCCCAGGTCAAGACTCTGTTTTGCGGTCTCATGAAAACTGATTTTCGGCAGTTGTTTCACTGCGGCAACAAAAAGAAGGATAATCGCACCCAGCTGATCGAATATCCCCAGCGTCTTTCTGCCAAGCCATTCCAGCATTTCCATCATGCGCTTTTTCCCTCCCTTTTATTGCTTATAGACCAGTATAACAAATATCATAAAAAATAGATAGCAGACTATTTATTTTTTTCTTCACTTCCTGAATCTGCATCCTGAGCTTCATTTTCGTTATCGGCATGCATCTCTGCCACCGCTTTCTTCCGGCTGTTTATCATCTTTTTCAGCGCTGCATCTCTTTTAGCTTCAGGCAAAACAGTAAATGTAAACTGACCATCTCCGTAAATCACATAGTCGGTATCCGCACGGCTTCTTGGCCTTTCCGCATTATCACTGTCTTTGTTGGACTTATTATCCTCTTTATGAAGGTAGTCCGGAGTATCCTGCACCTTTTTCCCCTGAATCTCCGCTGATGCCCTGCCATCATCTTCTTTAGATATCATGCTGACATTCGGATCCAGAATTTCTATAACCACCTGATTATTCTGGTCCTCATCCATAATATTTTTCTGCAGATCGTCAAAATTCTTGTATGTACGCAGGCGATCCAGTACTTCATCCGACAAATTATATTTCTGCTGTTCCAACAGATAAGGAAGCGGTATTACACCACCACCGCGCACTTCCAGCATCATTTTTCCATATGGCTGGTCTTTCGGTACGGTAAATGTCATATCCTTATAAAATACATCACCTCTGTATGCCTGCAGGCGGACACGCAGATAAATGGTATCCCCAGGGCTTACAATCATCGGTGTTGCTGTTGCATCCAGTATTCTCGCTGTCTTTCTGTCCTTTGTCACCGACATGTTAACGTCGATATTCCGCAGGTCATAATCCTTAAATCGATTATCAGCCAGAATCTTCAGTACATCATAAATCTCATCTACGCTGCGGGACGCAATGTCCGATGAAGACCAGTACATATTGGTCCGTGTAAACGGTTTCTGCGCATTATCCGCCGGATAGAAAGTGTATGTGAACTTTACTGTTCCTTCACCGCTTCTGTCCATGGTACTGCTGATAGCGTTATATACAGAGGTCGCGGAAAGAGTAGGAAGCAGTTTCTGACTCTTAATCATCCGTACGTCCAGATTTCGTGTAAAACGAAGGTCTTCATCTGTTACCCGGGCATGCAATGGAACAAAAGATGGACTTTCGCCGCTGACACCACTGATTCCTGTACCTCTGTCCTGATTGATTTCTCCGATTTCCGCTCCCACTGACCCCAGTTTAAATGGTGTATTCGTGCTGGGTATAACCGTGAAAATGTAGGAATTGTGCATAAAATACCCAGTATTTCCCGCATTCATAAACGGATGGCCAAAAGCCAGGATATGGTCACCATCCACATAGGTTACCGTCCCTATGGCTCCCAGTTTTAAATCGCCTGTAATCATGGTGGCGGCTACGGAGCTTCCCGGATACAATGGCAGTTTCCGGTCATCCTCTCCAGAAGAGGCTGCCGAATAGGGTGTCATATGGAATCCCTTCATTTTTTCCGAAAGGAAATTCATCCCATCGGCGGTGTATCCCGATGCCATCAGTGGTGTCTCCAGCGGAATCAGATGGTTAACATCCGGTTCCATAGTGCTGGATTCGTTATCATCAATAGCCCAGAGCTTCAGCATGTCCTCAATAGGCGTAACCATGCCGATACGGCCGCCGGACTGTGGAAAGCCATAAGCCACCGCCCCCAGAAGCTTCCCATTGATATATACCGGACTTCCGCTCATCCCCTGGGCAATGCCATTAGTCTTATCAATAAGTGGTCCGGATACTTTTACGAGGACAAGATCTCCCCCATTGGCCCCCTTATTTTTCAGCACACCAAGTACATCCACATTGAATGTATCTATGGTCGTGCCATGAACAACGGTTTTAGCCAATCCATGCATACCTTCCCGTACGGAAGAAACCGGCATGAAGGGATCGGCCCATGCCGAAGCTCCGCTGAAAAGCAGTGCACATCCCACCATAACTGCCAGTTTATATTTCCTGATCCACTTAGATTTCATTACCATTCCCCCAGCCAATTAATCAGCAATGACTGCCACCTGCTGATTCTGTACAATTTTCTGTCCCTTGGTCACATTAACTTCTTTTACTGTTCCATCCGCTGTAGCGCGGGCTGCCGGTACTGGTCCCACCAGGGAATCCACCATAACCAGCACATCCCCTTCTTTAACCTTTGTTCCAGGTGCCACTACACTGACGGTAGTACCGCTGAGCATCGAGGTCTGTACAACTGGACCGGACGCGTATGCAAAAGAAATTGCTCCCGCCAGCAGAGCAGCTGCTGCCATAATCTTATATCTGTTTTTCATAGATACTCTACTCCCTTTCATTTACCGATAGTTATTCTTTTGTTCATTGTACCATTTCTGCACAAAATTTGGGTAATCTGCCCTTATCTTCCCTGTAACACAAAAACTGCAGGCCATACCTTCCGCTACGCAGAAGATACGGCCTGCAATCTTTCAGTTTGAATTTTTTATCTTAAAATTATCGCAAATCCTGCATGGAATCCCTGAGATCATTCATATATCCCAGTGCTGTGCCAGCGCCAATAGCATTGACATACAGAGGATGTTCCACTACATAGGCAGGGATTCCAGTCAGATTCGTAATCATCTGATCCAGACCTTTCAGCTGCCCTGCCCCGCCGGTAATCATGATGCCATGATCCCGGATATCAGCCAGAAGTGCAGGAGGTGTTTTCTGAAGGACACTCCTTACCTTCCGGAAAATATGCTCAAGAACTGGTGTCAGTGCTTCGGCTGCCACCTTTCCTGTCACCTCAATTTTCACCGGAAGCCCGGTAACCAGGGATGTACCACACACCGAGGTGCTTCTTTTCCTGTTATCAATATGCCAGCGGGCTCCCAATGCAATCTTGACAAGCTCCGCAGCCTTTCTTCCAATTTCCACCTTATATACTTCCCGGACACGGGCTATAATTGCCTGGTCCATAGCCATGCCGGCCATACGGGAATAGTCGCTCACCACGATACCATGGACAGAGGCTACCGATACCGAAGTGGTACCTCCGCCAACATCGACTATCATGGCCCCTTCCATATGGGATGCATCCAGTCCAATCCCCATAAGGGAAGCTATAGGCTGTTCGATAAGGACGGTCTTTCTTGCCCCCATGGTAAAAGCGGCTTCAAGCAGTGCCCTGCGCTGTACCCCGGTAATTCCTACCGGAACACAGATAATCAGGCGGGGATGGAAAAACATCCGCTTAAGGTATGACTGGTTAATGATGGAATTGAGAAGATGTGCCGTTGCCTGATAATCCACAATGGCACTTTCCTTTATAGGACGTATCGTATAAATCCCTTTAGGTGTACGCCCTTCCATTTCTTCTGCCCTGGTACCGGAAGCCACGAATTCGCCGTTCTTTTCACGCACAGCCACTACGGAAGATTCCGGAAATACCAGTCCCTGATTTTTTATGTAGATAACTACATTAGAGCTTCCCAGATCCACTCCGATATCTTCAGCCCCCAGTCCACCAAGCCAGTCTACCAGAGACCCTCCGGGCATGGACAGTTGTAAATTATTTTTAACGCCTTTAATCTTTGTCGACACGGATAATGTCAGCTCCCAAGCCTCTCAGCTTCTCAACCAAATGGTCATATCCACGATCGATATGACGAAGATCTCCGACTTCAGTTACACCATGGGCCGCCAGTCCTGCCAGTACCAATGCGGCACCTGCACGCAAATCAGTGGCTCTGACAAAGGCCCCCTGAAGGAACGGAACCCCATGAACAATAGCCTTACGGCCTTCTACCTCAATATTGGCACCCATCCTACGCAGTTCGCCAACATGCATAAACCGGTTTTCAAATACAGTTTCCGTTACCGTACTTGTTCCATCCCCTATGGTCATCATGGCCATGAACTGTGCCTGCAGGTCCGTCGGGAATCCAGGATATGGCAGCGTCTTAATATCGGTAGAATGGATATGTCCGTCACTGATAACCCGTACACTGTCAATATCCTTAATAACCTTGACTCCAGCTTCACCGAGCTTGGCCAGAAGCGGTTTCAGATGTTCAGAAAGCACATTATCCACCACTACATCGCCGCCGGCCATAGCCGCTGCAATAATAAATGTTCCCGCTTCAATACGGTCCGGAATAACGGTGTGGGATGCGCCGTAGAGATGTTTAACCCCTTCTACACGGATGACATTGGTACCCGCGCCCTTGATATTGGCTCCCATGCTGTTAAGGAAGGTGACCAGATCCACAATTTCCGGTTCTTCCGCAGCATTTTCAATAATGGTCTTTCCATCAGCCACTGCCGCTGCCATCAGAATGTTTTCTGTAGCTCCGACACTCGGGAAATCCAGATAAATGGTAGCCCCTTTAAGTCCTTCCGGTACAGAAGCTTCCACATATCCGTTACCTACCGTAACTTTAGCTCCCATGGCCTCAAAGGCCTTAAGGTGCAGGTCAATTGGACGACTGCCAATCATGCAGCCGCCTGGAAGTGCAATTTTTGCGTGACGTTTTTTAGCCAGAAGCGGTCCCATAATCAGGAAAGATGCCCGCATGCGGCTCATCAGTTCATATGATGCTTCTGTCTTATCTACCGTTGTCGTATCAAAAATCATAGCGTTATCTCTCAGCAGAATATTTCCGCCCAGAGATTCAATAACACTGCAGATAGTCTTTACATCTTCCAGATGCGGCGCATCAATGATAGTGGATGGGCTATCCGGAAGCAATGTAGCAACGATAATAGGCAAAACTGCATTTTTAGCGCTGGACACACGCACATGTCCATGCAGAGGGCGGCCGCCCCTGATGATTAATTTTTCCAAAAGGAATCACTCCTGTACTTAAAATCTGTTGTATTTAAACAGAACCCGACACATCGTTTTTATTACAAAAAGAATATTACTTTGTGTATATCGAACAAAAATTCATAGATATCATAGCAAAGATTAGTGTCCATTTCAAGGACACTGATCCCGGTTATCAGCTGTTCCCGATTGTTTCCGTTGCCTTCTTTACACTTTCATTATCCCCAAGAATAATCATCATATCATCCACCTGCAGCTTAAGTTCAGGATTCGGATTAACCATAGTCTTCTCTCCCCGGCGGATGGCAACTACTGTGATATTGTACTTATTTCTGACATTCAGATTTTTCAGATCCTTACCCACCCACCCGGAAGGCACCCTGATACTGAACACCGACAGATCATTATCCATTTCGATATAATCTACCAGTCCCGGGTTCACCAGATTGTGAGCTACCCGAATTCCCATTTCATGTTCAGAATAAATGATTTTGTCTGCCCCGATTTTAGTAAGCATCTTACCGTGCATTTTGCTTAATGCCTTGACGACAATTTTCTTTACGCCCATTTCCTTAAGGATAAGTGTACTCAGAAGGCTGGCTGACATATCCCCCAGTGCCACTACCGCCACATCGGCATTCCCTGCCCCTATAGCCTGCAGATTTTTTTCTTCTGAAGCATCGGCACATACAACATAGCCCAGTGTTGAGGAAAGATTCTGAACAACATCCTCATCCAGATCCATGGCCATAACTTCATATCCCATGTTTTCCAAGGTGGTGGCTACACTTTCTCCAAAACGGCCCAGCCCAGCTACAAAAAATATTAGTTTTTTATTCATTTATACCCTCAGCCAATCGAAATATTTTCTTCCGGGAACTGGAGATTTCTCTTTCTTCTATCCCCAAAAACAATAGACAGCGTCATAATTCCCACACGGCCTATGAACATGGCAATCATAAGAATGATCTTGCACGATGTATTTAACTGTGCGGTCACACCTGCCGTAAGCCCTACGGTGCTGAACGCGGAAACCGATTCAAATAAAATCTGACCGAAAGAAAAACCTCCGGTATTACATACAAGCATGGCAAATGTGGTTAAAAACACAAAGCCGCTGTAAATAAAAAATATATTCAGTGCCTTATAGAGCACCTGCATGGGTATCCTCTTATGATAGACTACCACCTGATGTCTGCCCCGCAGCCAGGAGGCTGTGGACAGATAAAGCACAGCCAGCGTAGTAGTACGGATTCCGCCCCCGGTAGATACCGGCCCGGTTCCCACACTCATCAGGGCTATCATCAGAAGCAGTGTCGCCGGTTTCAACGCGGTCATATCCACCATGGAGAACCCGGACATACGGGATGATGATGCCATAAAGAGAGCATTTACCACCTTATCCGGCCATGACAGAGCCGCCATAGACGCCGGATTTTCACCTTCCAGGCAGAGAAAGGCCACGGTGCTTACCACCGTAAGAAACAATCCGGTGGTGATGACAATCTTCGTATTCAGCTGGAATTTCCGCCAGGACCTCTTATCAATGACATCATTGATAACCAGGAAACCTACTCCGCCCAGCAATGAGGTCAGATAAATAATTATAAGCGGATACGGATGGGACATGAGTCCGGCCACTCCGCCTTCTGCCCCAAGAATATCAAATCCGGTATTGCAGAATGAGGCCACCGAGTACCAGCATCCCAGATAAAATCCTTTCCATCCATACTGTGGAACAAAGTAAATAGAAAGGAGAATGCTGGAAATACATTCAATCCACAGCGTGGTAGTTACAATCCGTTTTACCAGCCAGACTACACCGGAAGGGGTCTGCAGATTAAAAGAATCCTTTATCAGAAGCCGTTCCCTGAGCTGAATCCGCTTCCCTGTACTGATTCCCCATACCGCCATAGCTGTCATAATGCCCAGCCCACCGATTTCGCTCATTATCATGATGAATATCTGGCCGAACAGAGAAAATTCCTTTTCAATATCGATATAGGACAACCCGGTCACGCTGATTACGCTGACCGCGGTAAAAAGTACATCCAGAAAGCTCAGATGCGCCCCGCCATTCTGTGAGACAGGAAGCATCAGAACACAGGCACAGAACAGCATGCACAGGGCAAAACCGGCCATAATCAGAAAGCCCCGGTGAAAGAATCCAAGTGCTGAAATAATGGATTTTATCATGAGTCCTTTCTCCTTTCCTTTTCATCATATGACCCGTTCATTTCCTGTATAGTCTATCCTGCTGAATCACTGCTGCCTGCGTCAGTTCTCCAGTGGAACATTCTCATCAATCATTACGGTAGCGTGTTTATCTCCATAGTAAATCCGTACCGTTCCCACAGCTATATCCGTGCTTTCTCTGCAGGTTATCGTTCCTTTTCCCTGCATAAGTTCTTCATAAAAAATCCAGGACTCCCTGCGCCGCCCCATAACTTTTGACCGGTCCCTGCGGGAACATACGATTTCTACCGGTCCTGCTGCACGACGTATCCATGGCGTAATGACATGACGGGCGATGTACTGATCACACATCTCCCCCATTGCCGGATGGTAGGGCCCCGCCAGAAGGGAATGTCCTGTATCCAATTCATCCGTAGCCTGAAGGCCTACGCGTATAACTCCAATACCATGGTGATTATACCACCGTTTCATAAAGGCGGCCTTACATACGGCCTCTTCCAGCCGGATAGGGCGATATGTTCCCGCCCTGTACATCTGTCCCAATGCAGTGCCTTCCAGAACCAACACGGGGTATATGCGTATAAAATCAGGTTTTAACCTGACTCCCTGCCGCGCTGTGTAGCGCATGGATTTCCAGTCTTCTCCGGGAAGCCCTATCATAAACTGCAATCCCACGGAAAAATCATTTTGCCGCAGGAGCGCTGCGGCCTGCCTGGCGTCTTCTGCCGTATGTCCCCGTTCCGCCTTTTTCAGTACCTGGGGATCCAGACTCTGCACTCCCAGTTCTACGGTTTTAACCCCGTATCTCTTCAGGAGCCTGAGGATTTCCGGCGTAATACAATCCGGCCGGGTTGACAACCGTATGGCTCGAATCCTTCCTTCATCCAGCGCCTGTTTCGCCGGCTTCAGCAGTTCTTCCATAACTTTAATAGGAAGCGCTGTAAAGGATCCGCCATAAAAAGCGGCCTCCCAGTACCGGCTATCATCGCGAACCGGCACATATTCTCTGATAATCTTTTCTATATCCTGCGCCGTAACCGATGTACTCCGTCCGGTAATCCGTACCTGATTACAGAAGACGCACTGATGAGGACATCCCCAGTGGGGTATAAATAAAGGAATAATTGCATGTTTCATTTTATCTTATCATTATCCGGAGATAAAGAAAAAGCGAGACATGTCCCGCTTTTCCTTATCTGCCTCCTGCAGACTACTTTTCTTTGTTTTCTTTGGAATTCATAGCATTCTTTACGGATTCACCAACACCATCAATCAGATCTCTTGCATCCGTAGCGGCAATAACCCCCAAGATATCATGGCGTGTCACAATGCCTGCCAGCCGGTTGTTCTTATCTACTACCGGCACCGTCTTGAGATGTTCATCAATCATAAGGGAAGTAATGGTGTCCATATCCGTTTCCGGAGTTACACAACGTACATCCTTGGTCATGATTTCATCCGCTCTGGTTGCCAGTAATTTGCGGAAAGACTTTTCATAACGGCCATATCCGCAATAGTAAAGGCTGGCGCCCAGTACATCCACATACTGTGGAACATAAGGACGTACCTTCTTATACAGCAAATCCCCTTCAGAAACTATCCCCAGCAGCTTATTGTCGCCATCAGTTACCGGAATCGCATCAATAGGATGGGATACAAACAAATGAATCAGTTCCTGTACTGTGCAATCTGCTGGTACAGACAGGACATACTTTGACATAAAATCTTTTGCCTTATACACTTTTGCAGTCATAATATCCACCTGAATTCTTAGTTATAACAGAATCATCTGATAATCATATTATATCATACAAGAGTCAATATCAGAGATGATATGGCTCATGTCTCATGATTTTCATCGCCCGGTAAATCTGTTCTGTCAGAATCAGCCTTGCCATCTGATGTGTCAGTGTTATCTGGCCAAGACAGAACCTGAGCTGTGCCCTTTTCCACAGCAAATCGCTGTTACCATAAGGACCTCCGATAAGGAAACAGAAATGGCTGCTTCCTGTTACCATCTTTTTTCCATCCAGTGGGAAAAATCTTCTGAACTCATTTCCTTTCCCTTTGTATCCAGAAGGATCACGCAGGCTCCTTCCGGAACATATTTCAACAGTTTTTCCGCTTCCCGATCCAGTGCCTTAGTAATATCCGCGGGAGAAGGATTGTCCGGAACCCGTTCTTCCCCCTGCTCAATAAATTCCACTCTGCCCATCCCGGACAGCCGTTTAGTGTATTCGGCTATTCCTGCCTTCATCCACTTTTCTTTGATTTTCCCAATGCCGATTACAGAAAATTTCATTTCCCGTCATCCTCTCCCAAAACTACCACGGCGGTTCTGGTATGACCACTATGTTCATAGGTGATGGTTACCTTATCCCCTGGTTTATAGTTCATCATTACATTTCTCAGTTCAGACAGGGAATTGGTTGCCTTTCCATTAATCTGCATAATATAGTCTCCGCGTACAATATCGCTTCCATCCAGAGGGCTGCCGTCAGCAATCTTGTATACATAGATTCCCCCGTTATGATCCCAGGAGATGCCGTTTCTGGCTGCCAGTGTCTTATCAATCCCATATAAGCCCAGATATGGACGGGTAACATGCCCATTGCTGATGAGCTGAGAAACGATGGCCTTCACCTGGTTGATTGGAATAGCAAATCCCATCCCTTCTACCCCGGCTTTGGCAATCTTAGCACTGTTGATACCGATAACCTTTCCATCGGCCGTACAGAGGGCTCCTCCGGAATTACCCGGATTAATTGCCGCATCTGTCTGAATAAGTTTAATCTGCTGTTCTACATCATCCAGTGTACGATTCAGCGCACTGATGACCCCAACCGTTACGGTACCTCTGAATTCAAGGCCCAGCGGATTACCAATGGCTACTGCGGTTTCCCCAGGCTGCAGGGAATCGGAATTACCAAATTCAGCTACTGGAAGTTTATCACTGCCCGGGATTTTTACCACTGCCAGATCTGTTACCGCATCCGTTCCGATAACCTTCCCTGTGACTACCTGACCATCAGAGAGTGCTACGTTGACCTGTCGATTATTACCGACTACATGGTTATTGGTAACAATATATCCTTTTTTATCAAAAATAACACCGGACCCTACATTTTGCCCCACTTCCACATTCCGGTTAAAGATGTCGCGGTCATACACTTCCGATGTAATCCCGACAACTGCCGGGCCAACTCGTTTAGCGGTTTCCACTACCGCAGTATTTCTGGAAGCCGGCAGGGTACTGTCCACCGGCGCGCTGGAATCATTGCTCCATGTATAGGTGTCCTGTCCATCTCCTGCAGGATGCATATGTGTATTTAATTTATATCCGCTTACCCCGCCAATCAGGATAGCTGCCAGAAGGATAACAGCCAGTTTTTTATCAAATCGTCCTTTGCTGTTATTTATATATTTTCTGTTATTTTTCAAAGTAAAGCCCCCACTTCGTATAAACGATTGAAAGGATTTTCAGCGTAAACCTATTTTAACACATCAGAGAAAGTTCCCGCCCTGGATGAATCAGGTCATATCCCGTAGCATCCAAATAAAAATTCCGTAAGCCGGAAAATCCAGCTTACGGAATTTTTTGCTTAGTTACTTAGCATAATCTACTGCACGGGTTTCACGGATAACTATAACCTTGACCTGTCCAGGATACTGCAATTCACTTTCAATCTGCTGAGAAATCTTATGCGCCAGAATGGTGGCCTGATCTTCAGAAATCTTTTCCGGTTTTACCAGAACCCGAAGTTCCCTGCCAGCCTGAATCGCGTAGCAGTTTTCAACTCCCGGATATGACTTGGCAATATCTTCCAGTTTTGTCAGTCTCTTGATATAGTTTTCCAGTGTTTCACGGCGTGCACCCGGTCTTGCTGCCGAGATGGCATCCGCTGCCGCTACCAAAACGGCTTCCACACACTGTGGTTCACAGTCCCCATGGTGAGATGCGATGGTATTAATAACCGCTTCCGGTTCATGATACCGCTTAGCCAGTTCTACGCCCAGCTCTACATGAGTACCTTCGCGTTCACGGTCTACCGCCTTGCCTATATCATGAAGAAGGCCGGCTCTCTTGGCCAGATCCACATTAGCTCCTACTTCAGCGGCAAGAACCCCTGCAAAGTAGGATACGTCAATGGAATGCTGAAGGACGTTCTGTCCATAGCTGGTGCGATAGCGCAGCTTACCCAGAGTTTTAACCAGTTCCGGATGAATACCGCGGATACCGCATTCCAGTACCGCTGCCTCACCGGCTTCGATGATGGCTCTATCCACTTCCCGTTTTGCCTTAGCCACCACTTCTTCAATACGGGCCGGATGGATTCGTCCATCCTTGACCAGTGCTTCCAGGGCTACGCGGGCAATTTCCCTGCGTACCGGGTTAAAGCAGGACAGAATAACTGCTTCCGGTGTGTCATCAATAATGAGGTCAACCCCGGTAAGTGTTTCCAGAGCACGGATATTGCGCCCTTCGCGGCCAATAATGCGCCCCTTCATTTCTTCATTAGGCAAAGAAACAACCGAAACCGTGGTTTCAGAAACGGTATCCGCCGCATTACGCTGGATGGCGGTTGCCAGAATCTTTCTGGCAATCTGGTCCGCATCCGCCTTAATATCCGCTTCCGCTTCCCGGATTCTGACGGCCTTTTCATGGGTCAGATCAGAATCCACCTTATCCATAATCATAGTGCGGGCTTCACTCTGCGTCATCTGAGATATTTCTTCCAGACGGGCTCTCTGCTGTTCATATACGGCATCCACTTCCGTCTGTCTGGCTTTCAGCTGCTCTGTTTTCTTTGATAAATCGTCTTCTCGTTCTTCTAATGTTGTACTTCTTCGATCCAGATGTTCTTCCTTCTGTACCAGTCTCTGCTCATATTTCTGAAGTTCATCCCTTCGTTCACGATTTTCCTTTTCTACGTCTTCACGAAGCTTATGAATTTCTTCACGCGTCTGCATCATCGCCTCTTTTTTCAGGTTCTGTGCTTCTCTGGATGTATTATCTAATAAACGCTTGGCATCGTCTGCAATCTGCTGTGCTTTTGCTTCGGCAGAGCCAATTTTAGCTTCTGCCAGCCGTTTTCTCAGTATATATCCAATACCGCAGCCAATGGCGGCGGCAATAATACCGGTAATACAGATAAAGAGCATTACTTTATCTAAACTCAAAGACTTCACCTCTCTTTCCTTGTAAAAATATGTATTTCAGTCTATCTAAGTGTAAATACATATATCCTGCAAAAATGCATGATATACTAAATTAATTTTAGTATTTTTATTAAAATATTGTCAAGATTATATGTATTCATCTTCTATATTCCCTCATTCTATGCGATAAAGTAATCATTTTCCCTTCTCATGCCATCCTTTTTTCTGGCTTTCCCTGTGTTTCTTCCTTTCTGATTACCGTTGGCTTTCTTTATCCCTGACAGAGTCAGGTTCCCTTCGCCACTTCAGAAATATACTGTAAAAATGGCCACGGACCGACTAACTCTTTGCCATACAAAACAAAAAGAACCGGGCACAGGCTTCAATGCACAACGCATTTCTTACCTGTATCCGATTCTTTGTGTATCTGCCTTACCTTCTCCGGAAGACCTGTTCCCGGACTCCTGAGAACGGATTATCCAGGTTTACAGCTGTTACAGAAAAATTTCTTTACGCAGTCAGCCGGAAATTTTTTCTATCAGCCACAGTACACTGAGAAAAATCGTACCGCCTATACATCCGACCACTGCACCATTGATACGGATCCACCCCAGTTCATCTGCCGTTTTCTCATAAAGGAACCGGTTGAATTTCACTTTCGAAAAACGCTTCAGAATATTTTCCGCCTCTGTCCCGGCGAAAGACTGTTCGTAACTCAGCACTTTCCTGAAAAGTGAAACCGAACTTTCCTCTATCTTCTGCATGGTTTCCCTGTCATTTATCACCGTATAGAGCCCCTGCTCCATGGCGCCAGCCAGATCCGTGGCAAGCACCTTTTCATCCGTATATCCGGGTAGACTGCACAGAATGGACTGTACCCGGTCCGTATGTGCCAGGCGGACTACGTTGGCTTTCAGCATATCCATCACCCGCCGGTCCGCTGCCAGTGCTCTCAGAGACGTATTCCATTCTCCGTATACCTGTGCCCGGTCCAGATGCTGAAGCTCTTCCCGCGCTGCTCTGGAAATGGCTTTTGCCATATGCTCAAAATTAACTGCTCCGGTCAGGAGGGCCAGCCCAATCATCATATTTCCCGGCGCCAGTTCCTCCATAACATAGGTCTTCAATCTGTCCGCCAGAACTTCGTCCGTCTTTTCCTCTTCCAGTTTTTTCTCTGCCAGATCAAGAAGCCTGTCCAGCAGGATATCGGAGCGGCTGATTATACTGTCACAGATAAATCCGGCTATTTCTTCCTTTCTGGATACCACCATTTCTCTGCCGGTCTCCAGAAGTACAGGTCTGGCCTCCATGAATTTTTCCGCCAGCATTTCCGCCGTCTGGTGAATTAACCGGGTGCGGCGTTCTTCATTATTCATAAAAGAATAAATCAGGTTTTCCACAGATAAATCGGCCACCATCATTTCCGCTGTTTCTCTGGTGAGCAGTTTCTTTTCAATGGCCTTACGAATTCCACCTATAATCTTATCCCTGTTCCGTGGAATAAGTTCCGTATGAAATGAAATGCCCAGAGGCTTTCTGAATAATGCCGTTACCGCAAACCAGTCTGCCACACTGCCGATAAATACACACTGTACCAGAAAGAAAATGGCGTCCAACGCCGATGACGGGGTATGCAGCCGCAGAAAGAAAAGAGGTATCAGGAGCAGACCTGACAGTATGAGTATCACATTGGCTGTCTTTATATTTTTCATACTATATCCCTCCTGCCGCCATATAGGCCAGTTCAAACAGAAACCCCAGCACTGCGCCGATAAGCGTACCGTTTACCCGAATAATCTGCAGATCCCGGTACAGCGACTGTTCCATGAAATCCGAGATTTCCTGTCCACTGTAACGCTCCATCCACTGCATTACTGTCCTATCCATTAACTGGTGTATATCCGGAATCTTCCGGATAAGCCAGTACGAAAAACTGCGTTCCAGCATTCTTTCCCGGTTGCCTGAAAGTGCAAGAATCCAGTCGATTAATGCAGCAGCTATCTTCTGAGCTGCGTCATCCCTCTCCGTTTCTTCACGGACAGCATTCTGTACCCATTTCATAAACAGCTGATTCAACCGGTAATTCAGCTGCTGTCTTTTTTCTCCGGTCAATGACTGAAGCCAGACAGACCACGCCTGTTCTACCAGGGAAGCTATAATCTGCGACTGAAGGAACCTTTCCTCTCCCCGCTTCAGCAATTCTTCCTTTTTACTCAGAAGAAGTTTTCCCGCCATCTTTCTTCCGGTACTTCCCTCTCCATAATAAGCGACAGCTTCTTCAAAGAGACGGTTAAGCATATTTTCCATCACTGGCAGATGATATAATCTTCCGGCTTCCCGGGTAACCGCGTCCCAGAACGGATCTTCTTTTATGTCCTCCAGTGTCCCGGTAACCGCCGGTCCCGCGAACCCTATCAGATCCACATCCCCTTTTCCATGTATTGAGGCTTCCAGATTCATGTGTTCCAGGACAACCTGAATACACCGGGCCAGCCATGCTGTACACAGCTCCTGATTTTCCTGTATCCACTGACGGCATACCATAAGCGGCGGATGAAGTTTGCACAGCCGGTATAAGGCCGGTACTGTAAAAATCTGTTCCATCAGCATATTTCTTGCCGCTGCCATCATTTTTACCCGGCTGTTCTTGATTATATCCGTATGGAAACCAATCCCCAGCGGCTTATGAAATAATGACCTTACCGCATACCAGTCAGCAAGCCCTGCAATCCCAGCCGCCAGTGCCATATGGAAAAGCAGTTTTCCCCAGGATGTTTCCATATACATATATGAAAAAAGGCACAGCGCCATGGAAAGCACCAGCAATCCATCCGCCATACCCACTTTTCCGTTTTTCATCAGCGTGACCTTCCTCCTCCCATCATAGACCAGACAAACAATGCCCCAAAAGCCACCCAGGATAACGTAGTAGACATCATCCCCAGCTCTGTCATGATGTTAATCACAGTCAATCCAATCATGAATAGCATATTGGCCCGCATATCAATAAATGGATCCCGCCTGAACGCAAAAAATGCCAGTGCCAGAATCAGCAGATTAATAATTACTACCGCTTCTACATAAAATCCCACAGGAGCCACATTCAGAAGGAAATTGCCCCCAATCATACCGATAAGAATGATAATCCAGGTTGAACTCATACCAACTCTCCCTTATATTTTTCACCATCATGCTGCGGAATCCATACCGGAACATTCGGAAATCTCCACCGAAATGCGTAGGAACGTTTCCATGCCGGACCAAAGGCATGCATCGGCACCAGCAATTGTTTTACAGTAACCGTTTCCATAAACTGCCTGACGCCCCATTCACGGGCTTCTCCCTGTCTTGCATCTACAGGAAAAAACAGTATGTCTGTTTCCAGTCCTTTTAATCTTTTCAGCTCACGGAAATAGAAAGCACGTGCCGCCATATTGTCCCGGTCACTTTCACCAGACCAATGCCACCAATTCAAATCCCCGGCATGAAAAATATTCCTATTTTTATACTGTACCAGATAAGACCCTCCGATATCGGTAGAGCCATACATGCGCACAGAAAAGTGTTTGGCATGATGAGAGTCGCCTACGTTAAGGAAATGCACCTTATCCATATCCTTTATGGAAAACTCACAATCCTTGTGCAGAAAATAGGACTTTGCCTTATTCTGGAATTTTGCAATTTCCGGATTAAAGTGATCATAATGCCGATGGGATACAAAGAAATACACATCCTTTACTGTATCGGCCAGCAGAGAATCCAGGATTCCTTCCGGATCCTGATAATAATCAAAGACCAGAATACAGTCATCCAGCTCCAGGTAAAACCCACTGTGCTTTAAAAATCCAATTGTGTATGCACTCATTTCTACCTCAACACCACTTTAAAGATAACTACCATATGTATATGCCACTTTCGTCGCACCATATGCCATACTATTTTTACTATTATAACAAATCACCATAAGGGAAACTACCAATACGTATTATGATGGCAAGCAAGAGCCCCAGTAGTATTTTTTAGAATAGATTGTAAATTTCAGTACGCTTTTTTACTAAAATATCTGACTTAAGAAAAATCCTTACTATGCTCTGCCAGGTATTGAATACATTATCAAGGAGCTTCTTTTTCCCTGTCCCCACTTCAGTTGTCCAGGAAAAGTTTACTCTTCGCTCTCATACCAAAAAACTGTCTGCGAACATTCCTCCCCTTGGCTGGAAAGCCGAAAAAATGATTTATACTCAATCCCGGTCAATGGATGTATAATGTGATTAATCCCCCTGAAATATTCACAACACACTTCAGATGGATTTCTCTGCCATGCTGCAGGACAACATCCTCCTGGATTCTGATTCGAGAAAGGACTCTTTTTATGAATATCATCCACCAGACATCACGTCATCGGTTTGAACTGGAGCATTTTCCTTCTTGTTATGTTGAATATACACTGGAAGAAAATGTGCTGACCGTAGAACATACCATAGTGGAGGAAACTATGCGTGGACAGGGGATTGCAGGAAAACTGGCACTCGCCACGTATCAATGGGCTAAGGCTCATCATTATAAAGTAGCTTCCCACTGCTCTTATATGGACATATGGATGAAGCGCCACAATTATAAGGATTAATACGATTATCGTTCAAAGGAGGTTCCAATGAAAAACATTAAAATTTTTATTCTTCACGGTTGCCCATATTGCCACAATGCAATGAAAGCCTGGAAAGAGCTTACTGCGCAGGAAGCTTACCAGGGAATGACTGCAGAATGGATTTATGAAGATGAGCACCCGGAATCTGCCAGAGGATTTGATCATTACTACTGCCCATCTATTTTTGTGGATGAAACAAAAGTATATGAGGCACATCCTGGAGACAGCTATGAGGTAACAGCAGAAAAAGTAAGAGAAGCTCTCAACCTGGCAAGATAATTCACTATACCATCCTACTGGTTTTTATACAAAAACGCAGGAAGCATTCCATCAGACTTCCTGCGTTTTTGCAATTCACTATTCAAACATAAGAATAAACATTATATCTCCATAGTGCTGATTATAGGCAATTCTTCCCAGTGTGCTGACCTTTCTCCGGCTTCCGTCGGCTTTTATCAGGTGGAAGCTAATGGGTTTTCGCGGTCCTGGGTAGTTCCCATTCAGGTCTTTAGCTCCATGACGATTTCTATACCCTTTATTTCCGTCAGAACCCGGGGAAGCTCCTCCGGAGCAATCATATCTGCCCAACGCTTCCCCATCCATGAAGAGGAGTTATTTTCATATCCATAAAGTTGTTCTGCCTCCCGGTTAGCAAATAATATCCTCCCCTGATAGTTTGCTTCACAGATAACAAGGGCTGCCGGCATTCCATATTCCAGATCTTTGACGCTGAATCCCATGTTCAATCGGTGTTCCTGTTCAAGAACGCTATTGTAACAAAAACTGTTTATTCCCTTTACTCGCTTAATGTGGTATGCCGCTTTATCCGCCTTATGGATGAGATCCATGAGCCCTACTGCATGCTCAGGATAAAACGCATAGCCAACACTCACTGAATACTCAAAACTTATCCCCTTCTGCATGAAGAAATGCTTTTTGTCCGCCCACTTCGACAGTAATTCAATATGTTTCTGCGAATTACCAGGAATAAGCATTACAAATTCATCCCCACCCATACGGCCCGTAAGCCCATGCATTTTTTTCATGAGTGCCGTTAGTTCTCTGGCCAGAGAGACCAGAGCTCTGTCACCGGCTTCATGCCCATAAATGTCGTTATATACCTTATAATCATTAATATCCAGAAATACCAGAATGGCCTTATCCTGTGACCGGAGAAGATGATTAGCCTCTATTTCAAACCCACGTCGGTTATAAATCTGTGTCAACGGATCAATCACCGATTCTTTCCTCAGCACTCTGGTTTCCATGTTTAATTCTTCATTCCGAGTTCTGAGTTTTACCCATTCATATGCTGTATAAAGAACAATTCCGCCCATAGTCATAACGGTTACCCCCAGAAGCATGATTTCCGGAGTCAGCCATCCATTATGAGGCGTAACCTGTAATTCCCATCGCTGTCCCTCATAATTTTCTGTCACCGACAACGGATAAGACAGCGGCTTATTAAGGTTGGTTGTAATAATCCGGGCATTTTCACCGACTACCTGCAGCAGCCTATAATCATACCCTTGCCTGGCCAGTTCTGAAATCATTTCTGTCCTGAGCAGTTTATTTATGCTTAATACGGTAGTGACAGTACCCACATATTTTCCTGTTCCTGCATATACTGATTTACGAATGTATATCCCGGTGTCTGCGTCAGAAATCGGAGAAGGACCGAAAAACAGGGTATCTGCCGCATTCCTATGCCCACTCATTCCGGAAACTGGCACATCCTTCAGATATAAGTCAGGCGGAGTCACATAATTACCTGCCGGGCTTATTAACCGCTGCCCTGACGGCAGTTCGAAGGCAAATAGTTCTACTGCCGGATTCTGCAGTTGCAATGCCCGGGCTCCTGTATAAAAACTATCAGTTTTTCCACCTGAGTCTTTTAATATTTCCCCCAGAGAATCTGTCGTTTTTATTCCCTGCCCAAACTCCCAGGTCACATCAGACAGATAAAGTTCGGCCAGATGGCGGGCATGTGCCCGGCTGCCGTAAATCGCCCCCATAAGCAACCCTATCCCAAGTAGAAAAGAAAAAACAACCGATACCAGCAGATATTGCTGCTTTTTTCGAACTGCTGCCGAAAAACCTTTTTGCTTTCTATAATCCAAATGATTCACCCCTGTTACCATACCTGAAATTATAGACACCGGCCCCAAATCTTACCTTGTATCATATCAAATCTTATCCATACGGTCGTTCCCCGCTCTGATTAACAGACTTATCAATAAAATATGCAATCTCACTGCCCATTATTCTCCTTTTAGCACAGACTGTCAACTCTATGCAGCAGGAGAAAATTCCCGGCATATGCAGATTTCATTGAATAAATAACTGCTCTCGTGTTATAGTGTGAGCAACAGTTTATGTTTTATCAGTTGTATTTATATTTATAATAATTAATATGTTTGAAAGGTCTGCTTTGTTTATGGTCCACATTTTATATGATATTGGTGAATACAACGTTGGCTATGATATTAGCGCCTTTCTCATGCTTGCTGTAATCCTTATTTTCCGTCTGCTTCAAATCAAAAAGAAAAGTCACTCCATGCATCTGTTAATTGCCACTACCATTCTTCAGGCTATTACCAGCCTGCTGGAGGCTTTTTCATGTGTCATGAGAAACAATCCTCTTCTGTTTTCCCCTGAGACTGGAAATCTGGTGAATTTCTCCGGATATGTACTGAATACCACTGTAATTTACCTTGTTGTTCTGTACATTTTAAGTCTTACCGGTGTAAATAAGACCCTCTCTGTTTGGCAAAAAGTGGTTTGTGCACTCCCCTATCTGTTTCTTACCACTATTTTTATACTCCCCTGGACAAGGCACTGGATTTTTTATATGACTCCGGATGGCCAGTTCCATCATGGCTCATTGGTCTGGTTTGCTGATAATTATCTGTATATCTATATGGCATTCAGTTTCCTTGTTGTCCTGTTTCATCGCAAGAATTTCTCACTCCTTTCCTGGATTTTCCTGCTGCTTATGTGCTTTATCTATGGAACGTGTAACTTACTGGATATCTACTATCCTTATCTTAAAATTTCCAACTTATTGTGGGCCCTTATTCTTATCATCGCTTCTCTCCAACTGGATCATGATTCCGCAGAAAAAACCATCAGGCAATGGCAGCTGACCAGCTGGACTGATAATCTATCGGGTCTGAAAAACAGAGATGGGCTGGCTGCAGATACAGCACAACTTATTCATCATCCGCTGTTTGTGGCTATGCTGGATATTGATTTCTTTAAAGAATTTAATGATGAAGCAGGCCATGCTGCCGGAGATCTGGTTATAAAACAGGCTGCCAGTCATATGAAACATGTCTTTGGCAATTCTGCCTATCGTATTGGCAGTGATGAATTCCTTGTCATTTTTAAGGGAAATTTAACTATATTCAATGCCAAATTGACCCAGCTCGAACAGCTGACTCAGTCTATTTCCATTGAAAACATAACTAGAAAGGTTAATTTCAGCATTGGACAATGCTATGGAACCCCTCGAACCACGGAGGCGCTGTATAAAATGATTCGCCTGGCAGATATTTCTCTCTACGATGCCAAACAATCCGGTCGTGGACGCATGGGTAAGCTAATGGTTTTAAAAACATAAGCCCTGTAGGATTTTATTTTCCCAGGCATGAAGTTACATAAAACTCCTGATATACCGAAAAACTAATGGTATATCAGGAGTTCTTGATTTTATATTTTATCCTGCTGTGTCAACAGGTACATTTCTGCTTTTATCTGATTTCAAATGTTCCTTTATGAAAAATGGATGCTCTGCCACCACGTCCCTTTTCATCATTCCAGGTCATGAATGCGAGCACTTTATTAGAATGGAAATAAGGTTTAACCCATTATCTTTATTCCATTGCCGCAGTTGGCTGGAAACCGTGGTATCTCTCCCAACACCAATCCGCTTTCCGAAAAAATCCTCTTTATGCTGATATTTATCTTTCTGCCCTTCCGGTACAAACAGATAATAAGCTTCACTTCGAATCGGCATAACCGAAAAATCAAACTGTTTTGCTCTTTCCGGCGTATAGGATACATTATCTAATATATCAATCCTGCCGGCTGCCAGAGCTTCCAGTAAATCAGACCATGGCCGATACACATAAACATATCGCCAGTTATTAAAAGAAGCAATCATCAATAAATATTCGTATGTATATCCCGACTTATGAATCGTGGCCGGATTACCTTTATAATTTACTGGTATTGCATAACCAATACGAACAATTTTTGGGGCAGGTTCTGATGCATGTGATAGGTCAACAATAAAAGAAACATTCAAAAACAATGCTAAAAAGACAAATAAACGCAGGAGGAAAGCTGGCATAAATATCCCTCTTTCAATAAAACCTACATGTAAATATATCAACAACTTAAATTAAGCGTAACATGCTTATTGTTGCTTGTAAATTTATAAGACTCTTTGAAAAAGCATATGATAACAATACTTTGTCTTCACGCCTCACCAGGCCTTCGCATTTTCCCTTTGTATCCTTTATCTCTTCTTAGCAATATGGTCATCTGGCCTGGGAGTTACCAAGATTACCAAATAAAAAAGACACCGTTTCAGGTGTCTTTATACAAACCAAAAGAAATCCGGCTTGCAAAAAAGTCTCTTTTGAGCGGCACAGAATATGGACCTTTATCTGCCAGCCGTAATATCTTTAGGGAAATCCTCCGGATTTCTTGTTTTACGGTCTGAAAACATACAGCTTCCAGAGAATGAACCTCGGGAAGCTGTACCCTCCCAGGACTTCCCAGCAAGTACTTTCGGCCCCATTTGGTAAATCGGAGACGATTTCAGCCCCCTGCTGCTTCACTGCTGGTAAATCCGATGCCAGGCGTAGCTGCCTACAGGCTGACACCGGAGTTATCCGGCTTCAGCCATATCTGAGACAAACTAGCCTCAATTTCCCTAAATGGGTGTGTTTAATTAAACTCCTGGCTACCATTATTATGGAAATTCTTCGAATTTCCGAAACAGATGACTTGTAGCCCGCAACAACAAGACATTGTTGTCGCGCATTTCACGGTTACGGAAGTTAAGCTTGTGTTCCCTCACATAGGATGCTAACCCAGAAGCGATCTGGGAGGATAGAGGCAAATACAACGGTAAAAGTACATGACTCCCCAGCGTAAGAACAGAGATGCAAATACATACGAGGTTAATGCAGATTCAAGGAACGGAGACAAATTCGGACTCGGACTGTAGTCTGCTACGTCCGAGTTCGGATTTGTCTCCAGTGACGCAGAAGATGCGTTAAGATCGCTATGTATTTGTTTACAAGCTTAACTTCCGTGTTGGCATGGAAACGGGTGTATCCTCGTAAATTCGATGCACTCTTCCGCCCTGGACGGCGTCATCCGGTACAGACTCAGACCCCCAGCGTACAAAGTACAGCTGAGAACCTGAGCTGTACCGGTTCCTTGCCAGAACAAAAGCCTGCATCGAATTTACCTTCACCCCTATATCCATGCTGCACGAAGACAACGGCTTGTCTTCGTGAGCTGTACTCCTTAACGGTCTTAAAATCTGAAAGATTTCTATATCAAAAAAGGTACAGCTGGGAAGTTAAATTATCCATATGGTGGTCTGAAAAAGTAGAAAGGCAGGGGGATTTTCCTCCTGCCTTTCTACCCTCCCAGGCCGTTCCAGGCAAGTACTTTCGGCCCCATTTGGTAAATCGGAGACGATTTCAGCCTGCCTGCTGCTTCACTGCTGGTAAATCCGATGCCAGGCGTAACCTTTTACAGCCCGTCACCGAATTTACCAGCGTTCAGCGCATACAGACTAAACTCACTCCGATTTTCTCAAATGGGTGCGTTTTACGTTTTTCTAACATTTCACGGTTACGGAAGTTAAGCTTGTGTTCCCTCACATAGCATGCTAACCCAGAAGCAATCTGGGAGGAAATGCACAACAAAAAAAGCACCTCATACGAGATGCTTATCTTGTTCAGCAACTTCCTATCCTCCCAGATCGCTTCCAATCAAGTACTTTCGGCGTTTACAAGCTTAACTTCCGTGTTCGGCATGGGAACGGGTGTATCCTTGTAGCTATTGTCACTGTATCTGAAGGTTGTTCCTTCAAAACTATATAGAAGTATCACTGAAGCTCTTGGCTTCGGTCGCGTTGTGAAATCTTAAGTTAAGACCTCGACTTATTAGTACCGCATCGCTCCGCACATCGCTGCGCTTCCACTTGCGGCCTATCAACCTCATAGTCTATAAGGAGTCTTACTCATTTCTGATGAGAAGTCTCATCTCGGGGTGGGCTTCACGCTTAGATGCTTTCAGCGTTTATCCCTTCCGGATGCGGCTTTCCAGCCGTGCCACTGGCGTGACAACTGGTACACCGTTGATCCGTCCACTCCGGTCCTCTCGTACTAGGAGCAGCTCCCCTCAAACTTCTTACGCCCGCGATGGATATGAACCAAACTGTCTCACGACGTTTTGAACCCAGCTCGCGTACCACTTTAATGGGCGAACAGCCCAACCCTTGGGACCTACTCCAGCCCCAGGATGTGATGAGCCGACATCGAGGTGCCAAACCTCCCCGTCGATATGAACTCTTGGGAGAGATTAGCCTGTTATCCCCAGGGTAGCTTTTATCCGTTGAGCGATGGCCTTTCCACGCAGGGCCACCGGATCACTAAGCCCGACTTTCGTCTCTGCTCGACTTGTTGGTCTCGCAGTCAAGCTCCCTTCTGCCTTTGCACTCGTCGGCCGGTTTCTGTCCGGCCTGAGGGAACCTTTGGGCGCCTCCGTTACTCTTTCGGAGGCGACCGCCCCAGTCAAACCGCCTGCCTGAGATTGTCCGCAGGGTCGTTACTCCTCGCGTTAGAATCCCAGAACTAGAAGGGTGGTATCCCAACAGCGGCTCCACATCCACCTAAGTGTATGTTTCAAAGCCTCCCACCTATCCTGTGCGTCTACTTCCGAGATTCCGTCTCAAGCTGCAGTAAAGCTCCATGGGGTCTTTCTGTCCAGTCGCGGGTAACCTGCATCTTCACAGGTATTTCAATTTCACCGGGCCCCTCGTTGA
>QFCE01002218.1_pt1:195000-307500 | contig 552968 bp, 483 predicted proteins | sample 5346091 | NCBI WGS metagenome assembly QFCE01 (sample SAMN09062252, study PRJNA434731) | Human gut metagenome, whole genome shotgun sequencing project. | isolation source: stool timepoint A chromium assembly | host: Homo sapiens | collected 2015 | reverse complement strand
CTACATCATAATAATATCTGCCTAAATACACACTGACTTCACTATCTGAATATAACCAGGTCCAGTTATTCCCGCTGAACATATGCGCTGATACTGGCACCATTCCCACTGCCGTAAGGATCAGGATAAGAAGTATCCGCTTTATTGTCTTCATAATTTCACGCCTTTCTTCTTATTTCTTTCAATTATAGCTTTCCATCAATTAAGTGACGTTTTTAGTTCCAATGTGCTGCCATCACTGTAAACAATCCGACTCACATGGCAGGTAAGCTGAAGTGCAGACAGATTCATATCTTCCAACTTCTTATCCGACTCTATAAATGGATTTAATTCTCTTTCAATCGCGAATTCTTCTGAACCTGTCCCGTCAGAATCTGGCTCAATCTCAATGTTATTAAAGAAAATATCATGTACTTTGCCATTATTTTCTCTGGCCTTAATTATGCCATCAATTTTATTGATAACCTTGTTTCCAGACAGCTTCATCTGGCCAGTAATCACCAGATGCTTACTGAATCCAAATTCATCTCCTGGTACGATTTCCGCAGACAAACCTGTTATTTTTATCTGACTGTCAATTTTCTTCTGAATTGGTTTATTGGCCTTATCCAGGGCTGCCTGATAAGACGATGTAAATTCTTTCAGATACTCTTTAAGGTTCTCTATGCTGACCACTTCCCATGTTCCATCCTGAAGCTGACGCATCTTAATCCGGATGATAAAATCATGATTCAGTTTCACACTGTGGAATTTCAGTCCAATAGAGGCCAGTCCATCCGCTTTTTCTGTTTCTGTAACATCTTTTAATGTCAACATGTATATTCCGGACTTCTTTTCCAGGTTTCTGGCTGCCTGATCAGCCTGATTTCCTGCGTTCTCCGTTTCCGGTGCTCCATTCAGTTTTCCAGTTTTAATGTAATCCCGGGCGCCTTCTTTCATAGACTCGACAACCGATGGCTTAAGTGAGATAACCATGCCCTGAACTAAATTTCTGGCAAACGGTGAATCCTGTAAATCCTGATCATTACTGAAAAAGTAATCAGCCATCTGATCATATGTCGATGAGGTCAGCGTATCCATATCCACATGTCTGCTGAATGTTTCCCAGTCATGCGATTTCACCGCATCCTGAATCAGAGAAAGTGTATATTTGGGAGTATGTCTGTAGTGTACATACCCAAGTATGCTGCCCACAATAAGCAGTATAACCGCTGCAATTCCCAGAATTTTTTTATTTTTCAGCAGATGCCTTAGCTTTTCCTCTGTTGAAGTCTCCATCTGACATGCTCCTTTCATACGCCACCCGAACTGTAATTTATTTGTTTTTTGTATTTATAAAATAATTATAACACATGAGCTGAGTAGAAATTTACACATTCTATTATCAGCTTTTATCTTTCAATTTATGGTCAAAAGCATCAGAAAAGGACATCTTTACTGAAATCCAGAAAAGATGTCCTTTGAAAGTTTCATGATAAAATACTCGCCACAAAAAGCATCAGGGCGCCTTACTTGCCATAACCATCCCGGTAACCTCACTGGCACCAGCCATTTTCAATGCTTTGGCTGCCGCTTCCATCGTAGAACCGGTTGTGTAAATATCATCGAGCAAAAGCACTTTTTCCCCTTTCAATGATACACCGCGGTTGACATGAAAAGCATGCTCCAGATTATATCTTCGGTCATTTCGAAGAAGCTGCGATTGAGGAACCGTGTTACGAATCTTTATTATTCCATCAGATAAATAGGTCTTCCCCTGTTTTATCATCCAGTCCTCAAAAATTATATCCGTCTGATTATAGCCTCTTTGCCTGGCATGCTCCATGGAAAGCGGCACCGGAATTGCCACACGAAAGTCAGCCAGACTGTCCCACCAGGGAAATTTCTCCAGAAACAGATGAAATCCACGGGCAGAAGACACCTTATGGTTAAACTTGAGATCAATCAGGCATTTTCTCATCCCTTTTGCATAATCAGTCAGTGTATAACATCCTGACAGATGCTCTGTGCAAGAAGACCGGATCATGCGGGGATTCCATACCTGTGTCTGACATTGCCAGCACCACAAATCTCCCCCTGTGTGAATTAGTTTTCCACATCCCGGACACCGGGAAGGATACACCAGTTCCAGAAAGTACCTGAAAAATCTCAGCATAAGGCCTCTCCTTTAAGCAATGGCAAAAACAGACTGCATCGCCCTGCCATCTTATGAGTAGCTACCGCTTTAGCTATCGCTTCATCCGTACTTATCAGTATGGTTCTGCCACTGGCTCTGGTAATTCCTGTATACAGCAGATTTCTCTGCAGCATGACATACTGAGTCGGTAAAAGAACCATAACGACTGTATCATATTCACACCCCTGGCTCTTGTGCACCGTTATGGCATAGGCAAGCTGAAGATCCCGCCGTTCCTCTTTTTCATAAGTAACTTCTTTATCATCATAAGATACGCTGATTTTTCCATCCGTAACGGCCCACACTACACCAATATCCCCATTATATACGCCTTTTTCATAATCATTCCGGCGTTGCATTACCTTATCCCCAGGTAGAAATCCGGTGATTTTCTCATTGGATCCATGCACTGCCATCTGAATAGACTCATTCAGATGATCCACACCGCAGATGCCTTTGTACATTGGAGAAAGTACCTGCATGGTCAGCTTATTCTGATCCTGCTCATAATGGCAATCCCTGCACAGCTCCATCACCTGCTGAAAGGCTTCCTGCTCTGAGGATACCTTTCTGAACACGAACTCTCCATTCTCATCAGACTGCGGAATCTGTCCCTCCCGCACACGAGAAGCATTGATGATAATACCGCTGCCTTCGCCCTGACGGAATATATGCTGGAGACGGATAACCGGAACCTCTCCCCAGGCAATCAGATCCTTCAGCGGAGCCCCCGGCCCTACCGGAGGAAGCTGATCTATATCCCCGACCAGTACCAGGGAGGCCCCTGGCTTTATGGCGCTTATGAGATGATAAAACAATGACATATCAATCATAGACGCTTCATCTACAATGATTAAATCTTCATCCAGCGGATCCGCCTCATTTTTATTGAACAGGTTGGCTGTATCCGATAATTCCGCTTCCAGTGCCTTATGGATGGTATCAGCATTTCGTCCGGTCACTATAGCCAGTCGCTTGGCTGCTCTTCCAGTAGGTGCCATAAGACGTACTTCCCTGTTTTCCTGTTCCGCAGCCGTAATAATCGCCTGAATAAGCGTTGTCTTCCCTGTACCTGGTCCCCCGGTAATAATCAGCATTCCCGAATTCATAGCGGCTTCTACGGCCTGCACCTGTTCCGGCGCCAGCGTTATATGTTTTTTCTTTTCAAACTTTTCAATAGCCAGTGTCGCCGAACCTTCCGCTGTGGTCTCCAAAAGTTCTCTGATCCGGTAAACTGACTCTGTTTCCGCTTCATAGAGAGAAGGCTGATAAAGGAAAACCATATCTTCAAACTGGCAGGATGGGATTTCGCCGGTACTTATCGCTTCTGCTGCAGTATGGCGAAGCACCTCCTCATCCAGTCCCAGCATCCGTGAGGCCTCATAGCATACAGCCCTTTCCGGGGCACAGCAATGTCCCTGTACGGCATAGCGTGACAGAATATAGAACATGCCATGAATAATACGTTCCTCATCTTCTCTTTCCGTACCATTAGCCAGTGCCAGCCTGTCCACATCACGAAAGCCCAGTCCGGGAATTTCACCAAGCATGCGATAGGGATTGTTCCGGATAACCTCTTCCGCATCTTCCCCATATAGCTTCTGCATTTCCATAGCTATATGAGGCGAGATTCCTGCTTTCTGGAGCAGCATAATCAGTTCGCCTGTTGATTTTACTTCTTCATAAGAGGCGGCAATCTTCTGCAATGTCTTCTCACCGATGCCCGGCACTTCCAGAAGCGCGTCTATGTTTTCATCCATGATATGGAGCGTATCTTTTCCGAAATGGGCCACAATACGGCCTGCCATCGCCGGACCAATCCCCTCTATAACGCCGGATGCCAGATAATTTTCGATTTCATCAGAGGTTTCCGGTTTAGACACTTCCATGGACTGCCCTTTAAACTGCACACCAAAACGGGGGTGCCGTGTCCAGCACCCCCGTACAATGATGGATTCCCCCTGCGAAGGCACTCCCATAGAGCCAGTAACAGTCACCTGTTTACCGCTGTCTTTTTCTCTCATCCGCAAGACACAGAATGTGCCATCCGGACTTGTATATACGATACGCTCTACTGTCCCGCAAAGTTCTTCCATAGTTTATCCCTGTTTTTTACAAATTGATCTCTGAATTTCCTTGCTGATATCCATCAATGAGCGATACCAGCCGGTAAAATACATTTTGTCTGTCACATTTTCGATAAGAGCTGTCAGATTTCTTATATTTTCTTCTTCTCTTACCGCGTCAAAGACAGGCGCCTGGGATTTAAGCTTTGTTTCCCCAACAGCACGACATAAGGTCATCCGTTTCTCAAAAAGCTTTACCAGTTCCTTATCAATGGTCCTGATTTCATTGCGGAGTTCATTTAAATCCTTATCCTTATTCATGCTGTATCCTCTCTTTCTGTATTAAAGATTTTCTGCGCGCAGGTTGTTAAGAACAGAATTAACCTTTTCAGCCGCTTCAGCAAATGGAACTTCGATGACTTCCCCTGTACGTCGAATCTTGATTTCCACCGTGCCATTTTCCTTCAGCTTCTTACCAATGGTAACGCGGACCGGATAGCCGATAAGGTCAGCATCCTTAAACTTTGGACCCGCTCTGCCCTTACGGTCATCCAGGACAATTTCATCACGGCTGGTGTTCAATGCTTCATACAGTTCCTTCGCTGCCTTCATAACTTCTTCGTCCTTTGTATTGAATGGTACGATGACTGCTTCATAAGGAGCGATATTGATTGGCCAGATGATACCGTCTTCATCATGGTTCTGTTCAATAGAAGCGGCTACTGTACGGGTTACGCCGATGCCATAGCATCCCATAACCATTGGATGGGACTTGCCGTTCTGATCCAGGAAATTGCATCCCAATGCTTCTGAATACTTGGTTCCGAGCTTAAATACCTGACCGACTTCAATACCCTTCTTCATTTCAATATGTCCGCCGCAAACCGGGCATACATCATGAGTATCAATCAGACGGATGGTATCTACCCGTACATTCGGGAAATCGCGCTTTGGATTGACATGGATATAATGCATATCCTTCTGGTTGCCGCCGCAGCATGCATCTTCCATTTCCATAACGGATGCGTCGACTACAATGTCAAACTTATCGCTGGTCTTAAGACCAATCGGGCTGATATAACCGGCAGTAAGACCACAGGCCTTCAGATCTTCATCAGATGCCATGCCTACATTTACTGCATGGTAGATATTCTGGAGACGTACTTCATTGACTTCATGGTCTCCGCGTACCATAGCCAGAACGACCTTGTCATCCAGCTTGTATACTACAGCCTTGATGGACTGAGACACTGGCGCATGCAGATATTCGCATACCATTTCGATGGTATGCTGACCTGGAGTCGATACCAGTTCTTTTTCCTTATCGTTATGGATATGCTGAGATACAGCCTTTGGCTGAACAGCTTCCACATTGGCAGCAAAATCACAGGAAGTGCAGTATACAATGTCGGCTTCACCGGCATCTGCAATAACTTCAAATTCGTGAGAACCGCTGCCGCCAATGGCTCCTGTGTCTGCGATTACCGGGCGGAAATGCAGTCCGCAGCGGGTAAATATACGGGTATAGGCATCATACATGAGCTTATACTGCTTATCCAGACCTTCTTCATCTGCATCAAAGGTATAGGCATCCTTCATGATGAATTCACGGCTTCTCATCAAACCAAAACGCGGTCTCTTTTCATCGCGGTACTTGTTCTGAATCTGGAACAGAGATACCGGCAGCTGCTTATAGGAAGAGGTGTCCATACGGGTCAGCGCGGTAATCAGTTCTTCATGGGTCGGTCCCAGGCAGTATTCATGGTCATGACGATCCTTAAGCTTGAACATTTCCGGACCAAATACAGCCCAGCGTCCGGTTTCCTGCCAGAGTTCAGCCGGCTGAACAATAGGCATCATAATTTCCTGGCATCCTATCTTTGCCATTTCTTCGCGGATGATATCTTCAATCTTACGGATAGATCTCCATGCCAGAGGTAAAAAGGCATACAGGCCATTGGAAATCTTACGCATCATCCCTGCTTTCAGCATGTACTGATGGCTTACTACAACGGCATCTGCCGGAATTTCTCTGAGTGTTGGACTATATAATCTGCTTGCTAACATCTAAATTTCTCCCTTTTCATATTTTTCTATTTCCTGCATAAGTCTGTCTATCAGTTCATTTTCAGGAACGGTACAGATGATTTTCCCTTTTCTGAAAACATGTCCCAGTCCTTTGCCTCCGGCAATGCCAAAGTCAGCTTCTCTTGCTTCCCCCGGACCATTAACCGCGCAGCCCATAACCGCTACTTTAATGGGTTTGCTGAACTTCTGAATCTTTTCTTCCACTTCCCTGGCCATCTCAATGAGGTTGACCTGTGTACGTCCACAGGTTGGGCAGGAAATCAGAGTCGGCCCATAAGAGCGCATTCCAGTGGAGCTCAGTATTTCTTTTGCCGCCGTTACTTCTTTCAGTGGATCATCAGTCAGGGATACACGAATAGTATCTCCAATACCATCCAGGAGCAAAGCCCCTATACCAATAGCTGACTTTATTGTACCACGATACAGAGTTCCCGCTTCAGTTACCCCCAGGTGAAGAGGATAATCCACTTTCTGGGACAACATACGGTTGGCTTTGACCATCATAGGTACATCCGTAGATTTTACCGAGATTACGATATCATGGAATCCTTCTTCTTCCAGTATCTGTACATGACGCAGAGCGCCTTCCACCATGCCTTCTGCTGTAGGATGCCCGCCGTACTTATCCAGCAGGTCCGCCGGGAGTGATCCGGCATTAATTCCAATGCGGATGGGAACATTCCGCTCGGCAGCCTTTTCTACCACCTTAACCACATTTTCACGGCGTCCAATGTTTCCAGGATTAATACGCAATGCATCAATTCCGGAATCTATGGCGGTAAGTGCCAGATGATAGTCAAAATGGATATCCGCTACCAGAGGAATGGAAACGAGGGCTTTAAGATCTTTCAGCGCTTCCGCTGCCCTTCTATCAGGAACAGCAACCCGGACAATATCTGCACCGGCCTTCCCCAGTGCATTAATCTGTGCCGCTGCATACGCAGTATCCACAGGACTGAATGTACTCATGGACTGTATGGCAACCGGTGCGCCGCCGCCAATCTTTACTCCCCCTACATCTACCTGTCTTGTCTTACGCATTAAAAACCACCTTTATCTGTAATATCTGATTATCTGAATAAGGCCGTAATATCACTGGCCATAGCGTAAATAAAAAATCCTCCCAGGATAAAAATTCCTGCCATCTGTATGTAAAACAGAGTCTTCTCCGGAAGCTTTCTTCCATACAGGCCTTCCAGCACAGTCAACACAATAACTCCTCCATCCAGCAGCGGAATCGGAAGCAGATTCATTACGCCAAGATTTAAACTCAGTATAGCAATGAACAACAATAAAGGCAAAATTCCGGTATCCGCCACATTTCCCGCTATTCGGGCAATTCCAATCGGACCGGCCACTTCCCCCTGTGGAGAGCCGGAAATTATATACATAAGTCCCTTACCGACACCGACGATAACGGCAACACACCGGTCAGCCGCCATGTGAAGGGATTCGGTGAAGGAAACAGGGGTAACCTGTACATAAGCCGTAATTCCAAGAATCGTACGTCCATCCCGGTTAGCAGGAATTACCGTAACCGTGTGCCTGACCCCCGCTCTGGAAATCTGCACTTCCAGTACGGTATTTCCGGCATTGGCCAGTGCTCCATGTATATCGGTCCATTTGTCAATCTTTGACTTTCCTATATACAGAATCCTGTCGCCTGCTTCCAGTCCGGCCCGTTCTGCCGGAGTATCGCTGATAACTTCACCGATAACTGGATAATCGGGGAAGACGGCCTTGCCTTCATGCCAGATTACTCCGGTAAAAATCGCGAAGGCCAGGAGAATGTTGAATGCCGCTCCTGCACTGACCACCAGCAGCTTCTGCCATACCGGCCGGTTCACAAACGCCCTTTTATCTGTGTATTCCTGATTATCCATTCCCATAATGCGGTTGAATCCGCCGAGCGGGAGAATCCGGAGTGAATATAATGTCTCCCCGTATCTGACAGAACAGATTTTGGGACCAAAACCAATGGCAAATTCTTCCACTTTCATCCCAGTCAGTTTAGCCATGATAAAATGGCCAAATTCATGAACCAGAACAATTACCGCAAATACTATTATAGGAGCTACAATCGTATGTATCATAATTCTGCTTTCTTAATAGCCTCTTCTGCCATAAAACGCGCCCTGGCATCCGCGGCATGAATATCTTCTATACTGTGAATTTCTTCCCGTTTCCAGTGATTCAGTACTTCTTCCGTCACATCAAAGATGGAAAGGAAGGAAATACGTTCCTGAATAAATGCCCGGACGGCTTCCTCATTGGCCGCATTGAACGCAGCAGCTGTATCTCCTCCGTCCTTCCCCGCTTCAAACGCAAGTCCCAGTGAACGGAATACCCGGGTATCCGGCATGGCTATCTTAATTCCTGCCAGCCTGGACCAGTCTACAAATTCATGGGATGGACTTGGCAATCTCTTTGGATAGGTCAGGGCAAACTGAATCGGAAGCCGCATATCCGGATTACCTATCTGGGCTATTATCGAGCCGTCCACGTATTCCACCATGGAGTGTATCAGGCTCTGCGGCTGAACAACAACCTGAATATGATCATAGTCCACATCAAAGAGCCAATGTGCTTCAATGACTTCCAGCCCCTTATTGAACATGGTGGCCGAGTCCAGGGTAACCTTCACCCCCATATTCCAGGTAGGATGCTTCAGTGCGTCTTTCAGTGTTACATGAGCCAGTTCATTCCTTGTCTTTCCAAAGAACGGGCCGCCGGAGGCGGTAAGCAGCAATTTATGAATCCCTTTCCTATCCTGCCCCAGCATGGACTGGAAGATAGCGCTGTGTTCACTGTCTACAGGACGAATCAGCACATTATGCTTCCTGGCGGCCAGCGTAACCAGTTTTCCTCCGGCTACCAGGGTTTCCTTATTCGCCAGTGCCAGCTCCTTTTCTGCCTCAATGGCTGCCAGGGTCGGAGCCAGTCCGGCTACACCAACCACGGACACAAGAACAAGATTTACATCCGGAAGACCTGCTGCCGTACAAAGCGCCTGTTCACCTGTAAGTATTTTCGCACTTCCGGTATATTTTCGCTTAAATTCTTCAGCTGCCTGTTCATCGGTTATAACCACGTATGCCGGTTTGAACTCCATGGCCTGCTCCAGCAGCTTATCCACACTTTTTCTGGCTGCCAGAACCTGTGCATGAAATAAATCGCTATGGAGACGGATGACATCCAGCGCCTGTGTGCCAATAGATCCTGTAGATCCCAGAATCGCTATTTGTTTCATAAGAACCTCACCAAACATATTTATCAAAAGAAAAATCCGCCCTGAATAGAGCGGATTTTCACCACTGTCTGTTTGCATTTATTTATCGGATAAGCAATCTGCCTCCAGAGCATCGGTTATCCGGTAAAATAAAAATCAGAGCTGATGAATAAGAACAAGCAGAGAGACCATGACCGGTGCAACAAAGTACATACTGTCAAAACGATCCAGCATTCCTCCATGGCCCGGGAGCAGGTTCCCTGAATCTTTAATTCCGCAAACGCGTTTCATGTAGGATTCAAACAAATCTCCGATTGGTGCCACAATGGACAGCACAATACCGAGTATCCCTCCATATATCACAGGATATCCTGCATATACAGAAAACAGAATACAGCAGATAATAGCCCCTGCCGCGCCACCGAGGAGACCTTCCAGTGTCTTTTTCGGTGAAATATGAGGGGCCATATGGGTTTTGCCAAATTTTTTCCCTGCAAAATAAGCAAAGGAATCACTGGCCCATGTACCAATCAGCGCAAAGAGAATCAGGAAGATTCCCGGGTCCAGTTTTTCCACACCGGAAGGAATCAGATGGCTTCCTCCCCGGAGGAGGACCAGTGAGCCTACCCCAATCCCGACATACAGCGTTCCCAGTATGGTATAAAACAGATCCTGCATCTGCTGAAACTGCACGCGCAGACAAATCATAAACATTACAATAAAGCACAGGCATACTGCCGCAAAGAACACAGGTACAGAATAAAACCCGGATGCGCAAAGCATGATGATGATGGCAGCATAAGCCGATTTGTTGAAAGTATGAACATCAATTTCCTTCATCATCCTGGCATATTCACGAAATGAGATAATGCCCGCTGCAACACAGGCCGCTGTGAATGGCCAGCTTCCCAGCCATACCAGAACCAATACCGCAATAATGCCCACAATGGCTGTACATATACGAACCTTCATTTCTTAGATTCCTCCGACAAGCCGCCATACCGGCGATCCCGATGGCTGAACCATTCCACAGCCTTTCTGAACTCTTCCGCCGTAAAGTCGGGCCAGAGCGTAGGTGTGAAATACAATTCGCCATAAGAAACCTGCCACAAAAGGAAATTGGAAATTCTGGATTCTCCTCCTGTACGGATCATGAGATCCACATCCATAGAACTGGATGGGTACAGGTGGTCTGTTACCGTGTCCATGGTAATATCCTCTACTGACAGCTGTCTATCCCGGACTTCTCCGGCAATGGATTTCACTGCCCGGAGAATTTCCTGGCGTCCCCCATAATTAATAGCCACATTGAGAATCAGACCATCGTTATTACGGGTATCCGATTCACAGACCGCAATTTCCTGTCTGAGTTTTGCAGGAAGAACGGAGCAATCACCTATAATGTGCAGCTGCACGTTATCCTTCACCAGATCCCGCAGCTGCTCTACAAGGTATTTAGAAAAGAGTTTCAGCAGAAATTGCACTTCTGTCTTAGGTCGTTTCCAATTTTCTGTAGAGAAAGCATATAAGGTAACTACTTTAATTCCCATTTCTCCCGCTGCAGAAATTATCTTTTTAACGTTGGCCGCGCCAAACCCATGTCCATAGGTTCTTTCATGTCCACGCTGTCTGGCCCATCGTCCATTGCCATCAAGTATTATGGCTACATGTTCCGGACAAGTCTTTTTCTCCGACAACTTGTGTCTCCTTACCGTAAATTTCCAAAATCTTCTGTACTGCTTCCCGGCCATAGGCCATGCGTGGCATGATTACCGCATGTTTTCCGGCTCGCACTACATATTTTTTATCTGGCTCCAATACAAAATGGCGGCCGCGGCTTTCCGAGATTTCTCCCTGAGGATATGTCCCGGAAAACCACTTCCGCATTTCGTCAGTAAATGGAAGCCCAGGTTCCATTTGATGTTTCATTATACAGACATAATTTCCTTAATCTTCTTAGTGGTTACGTCTTCTAATTCTTTAATCTTCTTATCGGTGAGCTTCTGAATCTTATCTTCCACTGCACTGATGATATCTTCCGATACGTCGCTCTTCTTTGCTTCCTTCTTCATGAAGTCCATGCCATCACGGCGGATGTTACGGATAGCAATCTTACCTTCTTCAGACTTCTTGCTTACCACCTTGGACAGTTCCTTTCTGCGTTCTTCGGTGAGCTGCGGAATAGCCAGACGAATCAGGTTTCCATCATTCATTGGAGTAAGTCCGAGATCGGACTGCAGAATGGCCTTTTCAATTTCTTTAAGAAGGCTCTTGTCCCATGGCTGAATGACAATCAGTCTTGCCTGTGGAACGGTAACGGATGCTACCTGGTTTACCGGAGTACGGGAACCATAATATTCAACAAATACACGGTCAAGAAGACTGGCATTGGCCTGACCTGTACGAATAGATGCATATTCAGACTGCAGGGCACTGATAGATTTGTCCATTTTTTCTGTTAATTCTTTTAATTCATTTTCGTACATAATGATTATTTCCTTTCGATTAATGTGCCAAGTTTTTCACCAAGGCACGCCTTTTCAATATTTCCAGGAACATCCATATTAAAGACCACAATCGGAATGTTGTTGTTCATGCAGAGGGTAATTGCCGTATTATCCATAACTTTAAGTTCCTTCTGAAGGACTTCGCTATAGGTAAGGTGAGTAAACATCTTCGCTTCCGGATGGAACTTCGGATCGGCGTCATATACGCCATCGGTTCCACGTTTAGCCATGAGCATAACATCCGCCTCAATTTCTGCTGAACGCAATGCGGCGGTAGTATCCGTTGTAAAATAAGGGTTGCCTGTACCTGCCGCAAAAATTACGACTCTGCCTTTTTCCAGGTGACGTACGGCTCTTCTTCTGATATATGGTTCAGCAACCTGACGCATTTCAATAGCGGTCTGTACACGGGTATCCACACCATGCTTTTCCAGTCCATCCTGCAAAGCCAGTGCATTCATAACGGTAGCCAGCATTCCCATATAGTCCGCGGACGCTCTGTCCATACCGGCGCCGCTGCCTCTGAGTCCACGCCAGAAATTTCCGCCGCCTACGACTACAGCTACTTCAATACCTGCCTTAGTAACCGCTTTGATTTCTTCACACAGGCGATTTACCACATCGGAATCAATACCAAACCCTTTATTGCTGGCCAGTGCTTCACCGCTCAGCTTAAGCATTACTCTATGATACTTCTTGTTCTCTGCCAACATAGTTCACCCCATTTGCAAAATAAGAGAACACACCTGTGTTCTCTTATTGATATCGAAAATTACTTTTTAATCTGGCTCATTACTTCATCAGCAAAGTTTTCCTGCTTCTTTTCGATGCCTTCGCCAAGCTGATAACGGGTGAAACGACGAATGGAAACCTTTTCGCCCATCTTAACAGTAGCTTCGAGAACTACATCATTGATAGTCTTGTCGCCGTCTTTGATGAATGGCTGATCCAGGAGGCAGACTTCCTTGAAATACTTTTCAATGCGGCCTTCTACCATGCGATCAACAATCTTTTCCGGCTTGCCTTCATTGAGGGCTTCCTGACGATATACTTCCTTTTCATGGGAAATAACATCAGCCGGAACTTCTTCACGGGAGACATACAGCGGATTTGCTGCTGCAATCTGCATAGCAATATCCTTAACGAGAGCGTGGAAACCTTCAGTCTGAGCAACGAAGTCGGTTTCGCAGTTTACTTCAACGAGAACGCCGATACGGCCGTTTCCGTGAATGTAAGAACCAACGATACCTTCTGCAGCAATACGGCCAGCCTTCTTAGCTGCCTTGGACAGTCCTTTTTCACGAAGAATATCTACTGCCTTTTCCATATCGCCATTAGCTTCGGTGAGGGCTTTTTTGCAGTCCATCATACCTACGCCTGTGCGGGTACGCAGTTCTTTAACCATGCTTGCTGTAATCATTCTATAACCTCCAACTATAATAAAAGGTGTTTGTCCGGCATTTCCATAAAGGAATTCCCTCTGTCCGGATACGGATGTATCCATACCATCGGGCAACTTTCCCGCCTGCCTTGCGCGGTACTGCTTATCTTTATACAACGGACGACCCGCCCTGTATGAGCGAGTCCCCTGTATAAAGTAATTCACTATTGTTAATTATTCCTGGTCTTCAGCAGCTTCTTCTGCAGCCGGAGCAGCGGTTTCTTCTTCTTCCTGCTGGCCCTGACGACCTTCCAGTACTGCATCAGCAATCTTGCTGGTCAGCAACTTAACAGCGCGGATTGCGTCATCGTTAGCCGGAATCGGGAAGTCGATAACGTCCGGATCGCAGTTGGTATCAACGGTAGCAATAACCGGAATGCCAAGCTTGCGGGCTTCCTTAACTGCAATTTCTTCCTTCTTGGAATCTACAACGAAAATTGCGCCTGGCAGCTTCTTCATATCCTTGATACCGCCGAGGTTCTTTTCCAGCTTCTGCAGTTCACGCTGCATAAGCATAGCTTCCTTCTTGGTATACTGTTCAACGGTGCCATCTTCAAACATAGCTTCCAGTTCCTTCAGACGGGCAATACGGGTCTGAATGGTGCGGAAGTTAGTAAGCATACCGCCGAGCCAGCGTTCATTCACATAGAACTGGTTGCAACGTTCAGCTTCTTCGCGAATGGAATTCTGAGCCTGCTTCTTGGTGCCTACGAACAGTACGGATTCGCCTTTAGCTGCGAGATCACGAACGAATTCATATGCTTCATCAACCTTCTGAACGGTCTTCTGCAGATCAATGATGTAGATTCCGTTTCTTTCTGTGAAAATGAATCTTGCCATCTTTGGATTCCAACGACGGGTCTGGTGACCAAAGTGAACGCCTGCTTCGAGTAACTGCTTCATGGATACAACTGACATAATAATATTCCTCCTGTTTTAAATCCTCTGACCGCTTCCTTCTCTGCAGCCACCCTGACATGGGGCACAGATGCAGAATCCACGGTCATGTGTACTCATGCTTTTTTATTCTAGCAAAATCAAAATGTAAAAGCAAGATATTTCCTGCTTATCTCCCCTATTTTTCTGTGTCCGTGGTATAATCTTTTAGACATAGTCAACTGGTATAAACCCGTCTGTTTTTCTGCTGCATGCGCCGAAGCCTCTGTTATCTATCGCAGATTCGGAACAGTATACCATTCAACAGACCCTATGCTGGTTATCTTAATTATATGAAAGAAGGATTATATATTCTCATGGACAATCATACGAATCATGGTGACTCCGCCGTACAGAGCTCCGCTCTGCCTCACGCCGCTGTCACCCCTTCGCCGCGTAAAAAGAAAAAGCTGCTGCATATCGAATTTCTGAGAATTCTCTGTATCTGGCTGGTTATGTTCACCCATTCCGCCACGTCCGGTTTTTCTCTGTACATTCCCATGCAGCATTCCCGCTGGTTCCCTCTTTATATCCTTGTTCCTTTCTGGGTCAAGATTTCCGTCCCCATATTCTTTATGATTTCCGGGGCTCTGCTGCTGGGCAAGGATGAACCTATTTCGGTGGTCTTTAGAAAACGAATCTGGCGTTTTTCCCAGGTTCTGGTTATCTTTTCCTTTATCAGCTATGTAGCCGTATATCGTAATCTGAATCTGGTCAACTTTGCCACACTGACTTATACGTCCACCCTGGCGACCGCCTATTATTTCCTGTATCTTTATCTGGCATTCCTGCTTATGCTTCCCATCTGGCGGGCACTCACACGCAGCATGACCAATACACTTTATCTTTATCTTATCGGATTAAATCTTTTCTTTGTAGGATTTATCCCCGTTTTTTCCTTCCTTATCTTTAAAGGATCCGCGGAAATGAATTATTTCCTGAATCCGCTTCTCGCAGTCAGTGAGCCAAGTTTCTATTTTATAACCGGATACTGGATTGAACATGTGCTCCCGGAAAGCTGGCTTACCCGGAAAAATCTTATCCGCCTGGGCCTGGCCGCCATGGCCGGCACGCTGATTGCCGCCACCATGACCTGGTACCATGGATATATTGCCGGTGGAATCACGGAAGAAAATTCTCAGCGCTTTTATGATTCCTTCCTGTTTTTAAACACCGCTTTTGTTTTCTGCTATGCCCGTTACTGGTTTACCCATCATACGGTTTCTGAAAGAACCCGTAAAATCCTTACCACACTGGGCAGTCTCTCCTTTGGGGTTATGCTTTTTGAAGAAATCACGCGCAATATCACCCGTCCAATCCTTGATCGGATATTGCTGAAGTATTCTCCTCATACCCCTTTTATTGATGCGGTGATCTGGATATGTATCGCCTTTGCCCTTGGGCTTGTAATTACCTATGTAGTAAAGAAGCTGCCTTATTTCAGGACCTTGATTTAAAGCCGCAGGAATAAAAAAACGCATTCACTTCGTTTATATTCGAAGTGAATGCGTTTTTTATTATTCCTCATCCCATGGGCGGATACGTACCGGTTCTTCTGTCAGCATGGCCAGCTGTTCTTTGCTGAAATGCTTTTTATGAATAACCGCTTCATAGCCATATTCCCTGAAATAGGTCTCTGAGCAGACAAAATAACCATTGTCTCCCGCCTCTTTACCCCAGGAGTTTTCTATTTTCCACCGGTCCGGATACCCTGACACATCCAGATTGACACCGGTAAGAAGCACGGCATGCGTAGCCGCCGTGTCATGATATTCCAAGCCTGTTCCCTTGGGAAGGCCTACGGAAAAGTCCCCCAGAAGCTTTTCATACTGCACGGACTCCTGATCCCATACCCCTTCTTTTCTGGCTCCATACGCCCCGGCATCACAGGCAAACCAGACCGGCTCCCCGCTCTTCAGCTGCCGGATACATAAATCTTCCAACTCTTCCTGAGGAAGGTTCAGTGCATACATATCCTTTCCCGTCATATTTTCAATACTGTGAAAAACAACCGGAGCATGTAATTTCCGGTCATCTCTCGGCTCATTGATAACCGGAACATACTGTGATAAATCTACCGCTACGTACTTCTCATAGAAAGTAAGCGGCGTCAGTGCTTTTTCACAGTGGTATTCATTGTCTTTATCCCTCCACGCAAAATCGAAAGTTGCCGGTGGTTTTCCAAAGGCAATGCACTGCGCCCTGTAGATTTCTGCCATCATCTCCGCTTTTCTCGGATAGGGATCCTTCCCCTGCTGTATCATGCGCCTCAGTTCATATGCGTCTTTGCGAAGAAGCCGGTTGATGATGCTCAGAAAACGGGCTGTGTGTTCTGACTGATAGGTTTCCGGAAAAACCTGTTTAGGTACAACCCCATATTTTCTAATCAGGTCTGCCGCTTCAGACCAGTATCCGCCATCCACCATACCGGTCAGGATATAACGCATGCATTGCCCATTGAGCGGTTCTTCTGCATGGGTTATAACCATTTCCAGCACATTATTGGCTTTTTCCAGCTTGTCATAAAAAGACAGATAATTCTGTGACAGTTCAAAAGAATCTACTTTAAGCCTGTCCGCTGCCACTTCCCGTAACATATTCAGTGCAGCAAACAGCCAGCAGCGCCCGGATTTCATCTGCGCTGTTACGCCCCTTGTTTTAACTTCAACAGAAAAAGCCCCTTTTAACTGCGCCCCACGGGCAGGTATATAGGCAAGATCGGCCATATCGGTTTTTGCCAGTGCAGAGTGCAATGTTCTGGCTGTATTATCCCGGTCATAGACCTCGGCCCATGTATTCAGAAAAGAAAAGGTAATATCTTTCATAGTTCTGTGCCTCCCTGTGTTTTTATAGTTCCAGTATACCATTTTTTCCCAGCCGCCCGTTCATCTTACAGACACAGAAAAAGGCTGTGAAAAATGATTTTCTCATTTTTACACAACCTCTTTTTTCTGCTGTTTACGGATGCACTTCTGCAGAAACCGCATCCGAGGCTGATTCCTTATGAATCTTTCCTGCCCGGAGACGAATAAACTCGCCGGCATTCAGTTCTTTACCGACTTCATGAGCTATCTGCATTGTCCTTGCGTGACAGGTGAAAAGGAGTATCTGCTGTTCCTTCCCCAGTTCCATGAGGAAACGAAGCGTCTGCCGCTGCCGTTCTTCATCGAATCGTACAAAGATATCATCCAGCACTACAGGCAGCGGTTCAACCTGCTTGCCAAAAGCCAGCGCCATAGCCAGCCGGATGGCCAGATATACCTGATCTCCCGTACCGGAAGACCAGAGTTTTGCGCTTTTTCTGTTGTGTGCTACATCTATAAGCTCTACATCCCTGCCATCGTCACTGACGGATAAGGAGTATTTGCCATTCGTCATCTTTTCAAGGAAGGTATTGGCCTGCTTCAGTACAGCCGGACGTTTGCCTGTTTCGTATCTCTTCTGTGCGTCTGTGAGAAGGTAATCGGTAAATTTACAGGTCATCCAGTTCTGAAGTTCCGTCCGTATATCGGACTCAATTTCCTGCCGTTCCTGTAATTTTCCGGTAATGGACTCATCTTCAGCCAGTCTGAGTATTTCGTTTTCCAGAGCCCCGGCTTCTTTCTGCAGGATCGCCAGCTTACTGGTTCCTTCCTTAATGGAAGATTCCAGTTTCTGATAAGAGTCCATCCATTCATCATATTCGCCAGTCTGAAGAGAAGACCACAGTCGCTTATATTCTTCTTCACTTCCTGCGTAAAAACGAAGATCCTGTTTGATATTGGCCCAGTCCTTGAGAAGCTGATCATGCTGTTCATGAGCAGTTACCCTTTCCGCAAATTCAGTAGGTGTCGCCGCATGAACGAAGTCCATCAGAGTCTTCATCTCATGTTCACAGGCAGCCCAGCTGTCCTCCAGTTTCTTCTTTTCTTCCAGAAAAGCAGCATGCTGCCTGTTCTTTTCTGCGATAGCCTGCCATTCCAGATTACGATTCCTGTTTTCTTCGTAAATGGCGGCAATACTGGATGGTGAAATGCTGAGTCTGGCGCCGGTGGCCGCAATGATACGTTCTGCCCGAAGATTAAATTCATTGAGTTTTGCATTGTTTTTCTCAATCAGCACATCGATAATCTTTCCTTTACCCTGTGCTGCATATATCTTCTGCCACTGCTCCTGCAGCTGACTGAGCTTATCAGCACCTACGGCCGGCAGATGATTGTTGCTGAGCCACTGATTCCATTCCTTGATGGCCTGATCTCTGGCTTTCTTAAGTTCGGCCCCTTCCGTTTCCCATTTTTTATGACTTTCCAGCTGCTGTCTGATAGTCTCCTTCTTCCAGGACAATGCCTGAAGAGCCGCCTGCGCCTTGTAGAATTCAGAACGTTTCTCCTGCAGCACATTATGGAATGTCTGCAGTTCTTCTTCATTCACCGGAGCATGCACCGGAAGTTCTCTGGAAATATTCTTCCTTTCCTCTTCCAGTTCATCCATCGTCCTGGTCAGCTTGCCCGCCTTATTTTTTCTTGCTCTGGAAATAAACGTATTAATCAGAATGAAAAATACGCCCGCACCCAGACATCCAGCGGCTGTATAAAGGGCAATTGTACCGGACAGAGCCGCAAAGAACGCGCCAATGCTGGCCGCAGCGACTACCAGACATCCCAGTCCTATCCAGAACCAGAACGTATAGGATGATTCTCTGGACTTACCGCTGGCTTCCATCATTTTACGGATATCCGCCTCTTCATGAATGATTTCTTCCAGCCGTGTGGCATTATTTTCAAATGCCGTCCATTCTTTTTCATCAGCAATGACTGACTTGCCCTGAACCGCTTCCGGAAGTTCTTCTACCCGAGGTTCCCTCTGTTCCCAGAAATGGAGTTCATTGGTCCTGACGCTGACTCCCTTGGCAAGCAGGCTGGCATCACTCCAGTTGACGCTCTTGCATTCCTCATCCGGATTAAGCGCACTGTCCCACAGAGGCAGTGTATAACCGAGCCGGCTGTATTCATTTCTCCATGCCTTTTTCTGGTTCTGTAAATCCTCTTTATCAAACAGTGTCTGCTTCCACTGGCCCAGATCCACATAGAGTTGTTCCAGTTCTCCTTCCAGACCCACCCAAGGAATAATCTGTTCCTTGGTTTTCGGAGTATAGGCATCAATCTTTTCCTGAAGACCCTCTTTCTGGTCATGAATGGCCTTCATGCGCCCCATCAGTTTATTCCACTGTTCCTTGCCATTGGCAGGAAAAACCTTTACCTGTCGGGACAAATCAAGTCCACGCTTGATTTCCCTGGCTTTCTTGTAATATTCCCATGCGCCAAGGCGTTTGCCAAGTACGCGGTATTCTTCCTGCTGCTTCGCCAGCGATGCCTGCAGTTCAGTTAATTCCCTGCTGACCTCTGTCTGCCTTTTCTGCAGCGAAGCAAAACGGGTTTCCTGTGCTGACAGTTTCTCTATTTCATCATCCAGTTGCTGTTTTTTCTGCAGAAGGCCGTTAATCTTCCGTTTGCTCTGTGAAGAGGCAGACAGCAGATCGTTCATTCTACTCTGCATCTGTTTCTTCACATCGCTTAAGCTGTCTCCCCCTTGCAGCATGAAAAAGCGGCTTTTTACTGTTTCATCGGAAAGCAGCGTTGTCCCCTGAAGGTCTTCCAGTCCCACCGCAAAAATATGTTCATACATGGAACGGGTCAGCCCATGCCACCATACCTGCGGAAGTTCCTCAGAAGACTTTTCATTTTTGCTGTCTGTAAAATAGCTGTCTTTGCCATCCCGGAACACCCTGTATTTTTCCCCGTTAGACCGGACAAACGCCATGTTGCCCTTCCGGCCTTTCCAGTTTCCCCGTTTAAAGCCAAACAGCATGTCACGAATGAAATTTAACAGCGTGGTCTTCCCACTTTCATTTTCACCCATAACTACAATCAGCTGGTCCTGCGACGGTTGTACGGATTCATTCTTATAGATTCCGTAATCCTCCAACTGTAAATCAGTAATCTTCATTCGTATCCTCCAAAGAAATCTGTTCTGCCCCTTCGATTTCTGCCTGTTCGAATGCTTCGCTAATCATTTCTTCTGACACAAAATCATTCAGTTCCGGTATCCGCTTAAATTCCGGAGAGTCCATCAGAATCTCTTTCAGAATCCGGTTTCTGTCCGCTTCCTTCATGGATGCTATGGCGTCATAAGAATGCAGATATTCTCCCATTACATCAGGAAGTTTCCTTCTTTCTTCCAGATCAAGGACCGGCTTTGTTCTGTCTATGATTTTGCTGAAATACGCAAATATAAAGCGGAACTGCTCTTTTTCGTTAACTGCCTGTAAAATAAATTCTTTGCCTTCCTCTGAGGCGATGGCCTTATGCATGGGGCCGCGTCCGGTTAAAATCAGACGTACAATGTCCGGACGTTCTGTAAGCGCTCTGAAGGTAGCCCGTTCCTTAATGACTTCACGAATCAGTTCTTCCTGATTTTTAATGGAAGATATATCGAGCGTCATATCCAGCCAGCGGATGGCGTCAGTAGGATAAAACTGTGTGGTGACCGTGCCAAAGGCGCCTACATCCACAAAATAACATCCTCTCGGTCCCTGTTCCTTACATGACAGGCCCTGTGTATTCCCAGGATATACGATGTATGGCTTTTCACTGATTATCCGGCGGGTATGTTCATGTCCCAGCGCCCAGTAGTCCATCCCTGAAGCCTTCAGATCGTCTACTGTACACGGCATATAGGGGCTGTCCGGATTTCCAACTTCCGTATGGAGCATGCCGATGGCAAATTCATCGCCTTCCTTTTTATGGAAAAGGCGGGCCATGTTTTCCTTATTATGCATGGTCTTATAGCTGGCGCCATAAACAGTGGCTACCTTTTCCCCGTCAATCATAAGCGGAATGGCTGTTACTTCATTTCCAGGGAAAATATGCACGGTATCCGGCAGGGGAATGTCTGCCTGCCAGGCTTCCTGCGGATCGTGGTTCCCATGAATGATAAAAACCTGGATTCCCGCCTGCGCGGCACGGAACAGTTCTCTGGCAAAGGCCATCTGTGCTGCCAGGCTGTGATGATCACTGTTATATACGTCTCCGGAGATGAGAATTGCATTAGCCCTTTTTTCTGCCGCAATATTAACCACGGTTTCAAAGGCTTTAAACGTTGCCTTTCCTATTGCCTCCGTCCACGGGCCTACATTACCACTGTGTAACCCATCAAACGGTTCCCCCAGATGAAGATCAGCACAATGAATAAAAGAAAAATGCTTACCCATAGATCCTCCCTAAAAAAATCAATCACTATTATTTTACCATATTCCTCAGGAGAAAATAGAAGAAATTCCTTCCGGACTTCCCCTGACTCCACAGAAAGGCTATCCTAAGAATCAGGCCCCCAAAGACAGGCAGCCGGTAAAAAAGGACTCCCGGCTATACCGGAAGTCCTTTCAGTATCCGCAGTCTCTCTGCCTTTTACATCTTTTCGTAAATTTCAGCTACTGCTTCAAATTCCTTATCCGTGGGGGGAATATATTCAACTTCCCCGTTCTCATTAGTTACCATCTTGGCAAGGATGATATCCAGTCCATCTTCCACCTGATCAGCATAATCGGGCAGTGCGACAAGAACCGCAAATTTTTCACCGGCAAAAGGAATAACCTTTTCCTCTACGTATTCGCGTTCCTGTCCATCCGGACCGGTAATGATAACCGGAACCGCTTCCATTTTTTCTTCCGCCATGTCAGTCTCCTTTTTTCTGCATGCTCAGGTGGTCCAGATATCCCTGAAGGATAACCACCGCAGCCATCTTGTCAATAACCTTTTTCCGTTTTTTCCGGCTCACATCCGCAGCAATCAACTCTCTCTGAGCCATAACTGTAGTCAGCCGTTCATCCCAGAAATGATAAGGAATATCCGGAAAGGCTTCTGCCAGTTCTCTGGCAAATTCCTCTGTACGCTCTGCACGAACCCCTTTCGTCCCGTTCATGTTATATGGCATCCCCAGGACAAATTCCTCTACAGAATATCTGCTGGTCAGTTCGCGAAGGCGGGCAAAGTCCTTTTCCCTTGTGGTATGACGAATGGTTTCAACACCCTGGGCCGTCCATCCAAAAGGATCGCTTACCGCCACCCCTATAGTCTGAGACCCTACATCCAGTGACATAATTCTCATAATCAGAGCTTTCTGTGCTTAACGTAAAAACGTACAATTTCTTCTACCAGTTCATCTCTTTCAATGCCGGAAATTATTTTCCGTGCATCGTGAAGACTCGTGATATAGGTCGGTTCGCCGGATACCAGATAACCAACCAGCTGAATAACCGGATTGTGGCCGGCTTCCTTTAATGCAGCAAACACTTCTTCCAGCACCATGGCTGCGTGTCTGTTTTCTACATCGTCTTCATTCTTGCCAAACAGTATAGTCTTATCCGTAACGGACATATTTATACCTCCTTAGCCGATCATTTCGGCAATAGCCTTTGCACCTTCCGTAATAGCGGCTTCCAGCTTGGTTACATCCTTGCCGCCAGCCTGTGCCTTGCCAGGCTTACCGCCGCCACCGCCATTGCAAACCTTAGCTGCACGGGAAACCACCTTACCCATGTGAACCCCATGCTGAACCGCTTCATCAGAAGCCATGCCTACCAGGTTTACCTTATCTCCGCTTGCGCAGCCAAGAATGAATGCGCCGCCAGGCAACTTGTCCTTCACCATATCCGCAATCTTACGCAATTCATTCATATTATCAGCTGCCACAACGGCTGCCAGGAACGGTATCCCATTCTTTTCCTGTGCCTTGGACAGAATATTTCCCATCGAATCTCTGGCCTGTTCGCTCTTGAGCTTCTGTACTTCCTTCTTAGCTTCCTTTAATGCTGCTTCCAGTTTTTCAATGCGGGCTGGAATATCTTCTTCCTTACCTTTCAGCAGTTCTGCAGTATGTGCGAGCAGCTTGCGGTCTGCCAGAGCCGCTTCATAAGCCGCCTTACCGGTAATCGCTTCAATACGTCTTACCCCTGAACCGATACCGCCTTCGCTGATAATACGCAAAGAACCGATTTCACCTACATTGGAAACATGGCTGCCACCGCAGAGTTCCATACTGAAATCCCCTACGGAGACTACACGGACAATCTTGCCATATTTTTCGCCGAACAGAGCCATAGCGCCCAACTTCTTTGCTTCATCAAGCGGCATATTCCGGAATGTTACTTCTGTTCCTGTAAGTATTTCGTCATTTACCAGGCGTTCAACTTCTTCCAGCTGTCTGGAGGAAATGGCTTCTGGCCAGGTAAAGTCAAAACGGAGTCTATCCGGGAGCACCAGAGAACCCGCCTGATTTACTGTATTTCCGAGAACACGCTTCAAAGCTGCCTGAAGGAGATGGGTTCCTGTGTGGTTGCGTGCCAGAGCATGTCTTCTTTCTCTGTCCACTTCTGCACGGACTGTGCTGCCCGCTTCTACTACACCTTCAGAGACATTGCCAACAAGGTAAGCGATGCCATCCGGAAGCTTGCGGCAATTTTCTACAGTAATGACACCGGACTGCCCAATCAGACAGCCTGTATCGCCAACCTGTCCGCCACCTTCCGCATGGAACGGATTATTTCTCAGGATAACGGTTACTTCTTCGCCGTCAGCCGCCGAAGCAATTTCCTTTCCATCCTTGCCCAGCAGGACAATTTCTGTTTCTCCATCCTTATCTTCTACGGTCAGTTCGGATACATTCAGTTTGGTTGTATCCGGAGTAGCCACTTTCATAGCCACTTTCGCACGGGCATTACGCGCACGTTCCCTCTGTTCTTCCATAGAAGCCGCAAAGCCTTCCTTGTCGATGGTGAGACCCTGTTCCTGCGCGATTTCTTCTGTTAATTCCCATGGGAATCCATAGGTATCATACAGCTTGAATACAGAAGAACCTGCCAGCATGGTCTGATGCTTCTTCTTAGCGTCTTCCATGAGTTCAGAAAGCAGATCGGTACCAGCATTCAATGTAGACTGGAAACGAGCTTCTTCTACGCCGGCAATCTTCTTAATGAAAGCCTGCTTTTCAATCAGTTCCGGATAAGCCGGTTTCATCATTTCCACAACAGTATCAATCATCTGTCCCAGGAATGGATCCTGGATTCCCAGCAGCTTGCCGAAGCGAACCGCTCTGCGGAGAACACGGCGAAGTACGTAGCCTCTTCCTTCATTAGATGGAAGGATACCATCGGAAATCATATTGGTAATGGCACGGGAATGATCGGCAATAACCTTTAATGCCACATCTCCGGATGCGCTGGTTCCATAATTAACATGGGACAGACGGGACGCTTCTTCCATAATCGGGAAGAACAGATCCGTTTCAAAGTTATTCTTCTTTCCCTGCAGAACTGCTGCCATTCTTTCCAGTCCGGCGCCGGTATCAATATTCTTTTTAGCCAGCGGGATGAATGAGCCATCTTTCTGCTGATCAAACTGAGAGAATACTAGATTCCAGATTTCCAGGAAACGGTCACCGTCTCCTCCCATCTGGTTGGCCGGATCCGTTCCGAATTCTTCGCCCTGATCATAGAAAATTTCAGAATCCGGTCCGCATGGACCCTGTCCGATTGCCCAGAAATTATCTGCCAGCGGATAAATGTGGTTTTCCGGAAGGCCTATCATCTTATGCCAGTAGTCATGGGCTTCCTGGTCATCCGGATAAATGGTGACATACAGTCTTTCCTTATCCAGTTTGACAACTTCTGTAAGGAATTCCCATGCCCAGGTAATGGCTTCTTTCTTAAAGTAATCCCCAAAGGAGAAGTTACCCAGCATTTCAAAGAAGGTATGGTGACGCGCTGTACGACCTACATTTTCAATATCGCCGGTACGGATACATTTCTGACTTGTGGTGATACGATGGCACGGCGGTTCTACCTTCCCGGTAAAATACGGCTTCAACGGAGCCATACCTGCGCCGATTAGGAGAAGACTGGGATCATCCTTAGGAATCAGCGAAAAACTGTCCAGGCGTAAATGTCCTTTGTTTTCAAAAAAAGACAGATATGCCTCTCTAATATCATTACCCTTCATAAACATAAATAAAAAGCCTCCCTGAATATATTGAGAAACACAAAATGGATTTGGAATAACAGAAAATTTTACGTTATCTATTCAGGAATGATCACCGGATGAACATAAAATCCGCCTGCGCGGCTCAATCTGTATCCAAATCTATTGCTTTTATTACCTTTAAATTATAACTAACTTAGGCCTGTCATGCAAGAAAACTCCACCGTTCATTATCCACCGGTTTCCACAATACAGTCTTTGCCTTTTACCGGATAGCCCAGTCCGGTTTTTCCAGCTGGATAACACTTCGGGTACGCGCAAGGTTTTCATATTTATTATCGTCGTAGACCCCGTAATAAATATGTTCTTTCCCATCCCCTTCAAATGAGCTGAACCCTTCCGGATCCACAAACAGAGAATGCCCACCTGCGGATGTATTATGGTAGCTTCCTGCCATATTGACCGCACATATATACATGCCATTTTCAATGGCCCGGGCTCTGGCCAGAACATTCCAGTGCGCCATATGATTTTCCGGCCACTGGGCAGGAACGATGACCAGTGTTGTCCCCTTCTGTGACATTTTTCTGAACATTTTGGGAAAATACAGTTCAAAACAGATGGCCAGTCCGCATTTCACTCCCTGAATATGGGTACACAGCATACCCCGCCCTGGTTCCATCAATTTAGATTCCAGGTATTCATGAAACAGATGCCGTTTGCTATAGCTTCCCTGGATTTCTCCATCCGGACCTATAACATAAGCTGTATTATAAATTTTCCCTCTTTTCATCACTGGAAGTGTGCCTGGTATCAATGTGACGCCAAATGTCCGCGCCAGATTTCTGAGCTTCTGCAGCAGGGAATCTTTTTCCTGTATGGCTTTCTTGTCCAGGTCATGGAAATTATACCCGATAGTCCACAGCTCGGGCATGACGACCAGATCAGAATGCTCCGCCGCCTCTTCCATAAGTTCAAATCCATGTGCTATATTATGCTCCATATGGCCAGCCGCCGCATCCATCTGTATCATTCCGATTTTCATAACCGCCTCCTGAAATTATAAGTATCCGTACTGCACAATGACTTATATACAAAAATCCGAACAGCATCTGTGTCCGGATTTTTACCTGCAGTTATAATATCCGCTTGGCCCCTACGTAATGATCAAACCAGTAGCCGCTCTTCATATTGGCTAAGGCAATACCATTACTGGTTGTCGCGCTGATGAAATTTCCGTTACCCACATAAATTCCTGAATGCGATACGCCTTCATTATAGGTAGTAAAGAAAACCAGATCCCCTGGTTCCAGTGAATCAATCGAGACAAATCGTCCATAAGAGGAATACTGTGCGTCAGAAGAGTGCGGCAGATCAATTCCATGACGTCCAAAAATATAGCGGATGAACCCTGAACAGTCAAACCCACTGGTATCTGTTCCACCAAATCGATAAGGAACTCCCAGGTATTTTCTGGCTTCCGCCATAATCTTCTGTTCTTTTGCGGAAGGAGTCTTATGCTGGGACGTAGAGTCATCCCATTTTAGTTTTCCTGAATCTGACTTCTTCGCAGTCTTCTTCTGTTTTTTTCCATTATTACCATTGGAACCACTGGCTTTGAGTACCTTCGGGCTACCGGAATTCTTCTGCGTGATTCCCCTGCCTGTATTACCGTTATCATTCTCCGCTGCAATTCCCGACTTAATCTTAGGCATAGTACGTCCGGTCAGTTCCCTGTAGGTAAGCGAGCCTACCACGCCATCCTGATCCAGATGCCGTTTTCTCTGAAACATTCTGACCGCATTAGCGGTAGACTGACCATAGACTCCATCATCATCCACTTTAAATCCGGCCTGTGTCAGGCGGCGTTGAAGCATACTCACTTCACTGCCCTTATCTCCAATCATATAATCCGCTCCGGCCAACCCGGAAAAAGCCAGTGACAACAAAGCAGCAACCAGCAATACCTTAGTTTTACCCATTAAGATTCCCTGCCTTATACTAATATATTTATATCAATCAGAAATATTCTATCTGCATTAAGGATATATTCCTTACGTTTTTCTCCCCCATCAGGAGAAAAAAAATGATACAGCCCAAACCGCCATATCAGTACAATTACTATCCTTCAAGTTTACAACTCTTTATATTTTATCATAAATCATACCTTCATTCCAATTTTCACCGCATCTGTAAAGAGCGAACCCCCACATTCCATCGTACAAAAGTCGATGTATAAGTAAAACCTATGGCACAAAACAGGGGACTTCGCTTAAAATTCCTTGACAAAAAAGTAATTCGCGGATATACTAATCAAGTAAGTTGCGGCCCGGTGGTGTAGTGGTCTAACATGTCGCCCTGTCACGGCGAAGATCGTCAGTTCAAATCTGATCCGGGTCGCCATATGCGGAAGTAGCTCAGTGGTAGAGCACGACCTTGCCAAGGTCGGGGTCGCGGGTTCGAGCCCCGTTTTCCGCTCCAATTATGGCGGCATAGCCAAGCGGTAAGGCAGAGGTCTGCAAAACCTTTATCCCCAGTTCGATTCTGGGTGCCGCCTCCATTTTTATTTTTTAACTTAATTATTTTCCACTAATTGTGGCGGCATAGCCAAGCGGTAAGGCGAAGGTCCGCAAGACCTTGATCCTCTAGTTCGAATCTGGGTGCCGCCTCCATTTTTATATTCTCATGCCGGGGTGGCGGAACTGGCAGACGCAAGGGACTTAAAATCCCTCGATTCGTGAGAATCGTACCGGTTCGATTCCGGTCCTCGGCACCAGCCCAAAAAGGAAGACTGTAAAGGTCTTCCTTTTTTATTTTGTTTCTTTTTCCTTCTCTGGTAAAATCATCCTTCTCTTATAATCAGAATGTGGCCATCCCTCTTTTATCGCCAGACATACGGCCAGCCCTGCCATGATCCAGATCTTACCACCTGGGACAGAAAACATGTCCATACCCGCCCCCATTTCCCTTACCTGCTCTTCCCGCATGAATAACCAGCCATGAGCCTATAGGTTATCCTTTCAGCATATCCTGAAAGACTCTCTTCATAGTGATTCTTTCTGAATGCTCAGACACGTTTCGGCATGGATAAAACCAATCCTTTTCGCCTGTAACGGCAATTATGCGGTTTCTTTCCCCTACTCCCCTCAGAAAATTTCAGATAAAAACAAATGCCTCGTTATGCCTGAACATTTATCAGACATAACGAGGCATTCTCTGCTTTACCGCATTTTAGTCATCCAGAATATTATTTTTATATTCTCTGTAAGCATCTTCCAATGCTTCAATCTTTCTTGTCATTTCCAGCTGGAGCGCAGAAGCTGTGTCATAATCTCTGGCTTCCAGTGCATCCTTCAGTCGGGTGCAGATGGACTTCTTGCCTTCCTTGTCCTTACCCAGTTCAATACGGACAGCCTTGATAGCTTTCCAACGCTTCTTGTCCAGATCGTCATCATCTTCAAGATGCTTGAAGAGGCGGAGTTTTGCCTCTACTGCCGGAATGATGCGGTCTTCCAGTTCATTGGACCAGCGATAAAGGATAGAAGCTACGAAGGAGTCAACGATATCCGCAGTCAGGGTATCCCCTGCAGTCAGCACCTTAACCTTATCCGGGTTAGCACGCATAATCTTGACGTTTTCCCAGACAGTTGCCGGCGGTTTACCGAATTCAGCATCACGTTCTTCATCTGTGAAGTCTTCGAATACATTTTCTTCACAACGATAAGCTCTGCCTTCTTCCAGGTAATCTGCCTTATCTTCCGGCTTCTTTGAGAGTTCAGCCAGAAGTTCAGCCGGGGTCTTACCGGAGGTTACCGCATAACGGATTCCGTCCAGTGCGGTGAGATACAGGCAGGAAACTGCCAGATAGGTGTTGGTGAACGGATTGGGCGCTCTGAGTTCAAAGCGAGTAGCCTTCGGATTATCAATATCGCGAATCAGACCAATCAGGATGGTTCTGTTTCTGGATGGAACATCCGGAGTGTGACCCAGAGAGGTTACGATACATACTGGAGCTTCAAAGCCTGGCTTCAGACGGTTAAATGCATCCGTGGTAGAGGAAACAAATGGGTTGGTTGCTTCATAATTCTTCAGAATCCCCATAATAAACCCATAACCGATGGTGGACAGGAAATCCGCCTTCATATCTTCCGGTGCCAACAGATTGATTGTCTTGCCGTTCTTAAGACGGGCTACTATACCTACATGGGTATGTTCACCACTCCCCGCAACGCCGATAATCGGCTTAGCGCGGAAGGAAACATCAAGACCATTCTTACGGAAAATTTCGCGAACCACAATGCGGGCTTCCAGTTCATTATCACCAGCCTGCATCGGGTTATCACTGAATCTCCAGTCAATTTCCAGCTGTTCTGCTACGTCTACAATATGTCCATTGTCATCTACATGCGGCTTAATTCCGCCAACTTCCTTATGCCCCATTTCAACGAGCATTCCACGTTTTTCGAGAGCATCTACGGTCTGTTCCATGGCTGTACGAACATTACCGCGCATTCTCTGCCAATACTGTTCCTGTAACTTCTGAGAAATGGAAAGATTCGGAACAGAATGTTTTTCACTTGGTGTCTTTACCCAGAATTCCAGTTCAGTACCGGTGGTAAACATAATATCCTGGATTTCATGGAATGGTACATTTTCCATCCCCTTTACCGGATGGGTGGTGAGCAGCTTCTTAAGTTCAGCCGCTACATAGTCACATGATTTTTTAAGAATAGCTCTGGAATCCACGAATCTGTCATTGTGAAGAAGGAATGCAGGAATACGGAGAGTACCAGTCGGAAGTCCTGTTTCTTCATCCAGGTTTTCATAATTATAATCAATGTACCAGTTTACGCTGCTGTCAGTTACCATATCCACTCTGGCATCATTGAGTGTGGCAATGTTCATAAGCACTACCGAGGAGCCATCGGTCTGTACGGCTCTGCCAGCAAAGAAATCATCATAGTTTTCCTTGAAAATACGAATCGGAATCTTTTCATCTGTATCATTGCCGGCCAGATCGATACCTACAACAGATACAAATTTAATCTCAGGATGCTGTGCAAGGAGGGATAAAACCCCCTCTTTTCCATACTGCCCAGCAGGAATGTAATAGAGTAACTCGTCAGCCATGATATCCTCCTAAGTGATTGGAATCTAGTTCCATATAAATAAAAATGACTCATCCACTGATGTGAATGAGTCATCTTTGACAGAATTATTAACTTATGGACTAAGTATACGTTATCCGTATTTACTTGTCAAGCTTAATTACAGACTATTTAGCAAGTAATTCACGTACAATGGTACTGATTACCTTACCATCAGCCTTGCCCTTAAGCTTTGCCATACAGGATTTCATAGCGAAACCCATGTTACGCTGTTCTTCCGGTATAGCATTCAAAGTTTCCTGCACAACCTTCCTGATCTCTTCTTCAGAGAGTTCAGCCGGGAGGTATTTCTGTAATACAGCGATTTCAGCATTGGTCTGATTAATCAGATCATCTCTGCCTGAATCAGCAAGTTCAGCGAGAGTTTCCTTACGCTGCTTTACTTCTTTGCGCAGAACGGTAATGACCTGGTCATCATTGAAATCCTGATGACCATTATCAATCTCAGCCTGTCTGATATGTGCCCGCGCCATGCGGATTACATTCAGAGCCAGTTTGCCTTCTGCCTTAGCTTTCATGGCCGATTTCATATCCGCCATAAGCTGTTCCTTAATTGACAATCTAATCACCCGATTACTGATTACTTGAACTTACGTTTTCTTGCTGCTTCAGACTTCAACTTACGTCTTACGCTTGGCTTTTCGTAATGTTCACGCTTTCTTACTTCAGAAAGAACCCCGGCCTTTTGGCAGGAACGTTTAAATCTGCGAAGAGCGCTTTCCAAAGATTCGCCCTTTCTGACCTTAATTTCAGACATGTTATCCCTCCCTCCCAATAAGACGATGGGGTGCTAATGCACACTATCTGATTATAATTTATTGTTCCCTACGTGTCAATTGATGAATTGAAAATCCATCAAAGTTTTTTATAGGCTGCGGAAGATAAAACATGAACTGCCTGTATTTTCCGCTTATTTATCTTCCGAGAATGGCGGCCAGCCCATAGCTTTTCCGCCTATGATATGCGCATGGAAATGGAATACGGTCTGTCCTGCTTCCGCCCCGGTATTGATTACCAGACGGAATCCATTATCTCCCAGTCCTTCCTGTTCAGCAATCTTCTTTACTACCAGGAAAAAGTCGGAAAAATTCTTATTGGTTTCATCGGTAAGTGCAAGAATGTTCTTTACATGCTGGCGCGGAATGAGCAGCACATGAACAGGTGCTGACGGGTTAATATCCCTGAACGCAAACCAGTGGTCATCTTCATAAACCTTTGTACTTGGAATTTCTCCTGCTGCAATCTTGCAGAATAAACAATCTTCCATATTGATTCCTCCCTTGCGCAATTATATACTGACGGCATTCCATACGTTTTCAGAAATCTGCAGATGCCGTATGCTGAAACATGCTTATGATGTTCCTGTTGTTAATTATAACACATTTGCGTTCGCATTTATCTTATTCTATGTTTTTTCCCCCCGTTAATTTGTTTTTTTATCTTTTAAAGGTCAAATTTGATAAAAATAGTTGAGAAATGAATAAAATCGGACTATAATTATCATAAATTTAAATTTCATTTTCCTCATGCATTGACAACTTTCATATGGAGAATAAGAGATATGTTAATCACCAGAGAAACGGATTATGCAATACGTTTAATTCGCGCGCTTTTTGAAGCAAAATCCAATCGCCTGACCATCAAGGAAATCTGCGACAGTCAGTGTATTCCTCAGAATTTCGTATATAAGATTGCCAAAAAGATGTCCCGCAAAGATATAATTGCTATCAAACGCGGAGTAAGCGGTGGATGCGTGCTTATCAAGGACCCCCATGATTTTTCACTTTATGATGTAATGGCGGCCATTGATGCGGTACGTCCGGTTTCCGCATGTACGGTTCCCGGCTTTTCCTGCCCTTACAGAGAAAAGAACTGCAACTTCTGCAATGTGCATAATCATCTGGAAGTCATGGAATCCCATCTGCAGGATACACTAAGCAATTTTTCCATATACGATTTGCTGGTCACACCGGCAAAACAATAGCCTGCTGATAATCTGCTATCCATGTAGTTATTCCGCCAACCTGAAAACCAACCTGAAAAGGACTGTGAAAAAATGATCGTTCTCATTTTTTCACAGTCCTTTTTTACTGATTCATATAACGATACCCATTCCGCCTACTTATGTGCCAATCTTTTCAACCGTTCTCCGGCAATAGCAAAAGCAGACAGAGTTTTGGCATCGTGAATATGCCCTTCTCTGATGTCCTCGAACACTTTTTTCAGAGGTATGGCTACCACATTAAGGAATTCACCTTCATCCAGATGCTGATGGGTATGCACCAGATTCTCCGCCAGATACAGGTGAATCAGTTCATTGCAGAATCCAGGTGTAGTATATACATCTCCTAAATGTATTAGCTCACCGGTATACCCAGTTTCTTCTTCCAGTTCCCGACGGGCGCAGGTCAGCCCATCTTCCCCTGGGTCCACCTTGCCTGCCGGAATTTCAAGAAGCACCTTGTCCACAGGATACCGATACTGCTCTACAAACAGGACATTTCCATCCTTATCGATTGGAATGATAGCGCTGGCCTCCTGATGGAGTACCACTTCCCGATGTACCCGCCTGCCGGCCAGGTCCGCTTCATCTGTATACACCTTTATCAGATGTCCCTCAAAGACAGTTTTTCTGCTGATACGCTTTTCCTTCACTATACTCATATTACGCCCCTGTACTTCCGATTCCACCTTCCCGTTTGCCGGAAGCGTTATCATCGTCAGCTTTCAGGTAAGCGGTAAAAATACCTTGAGCAATGCGATCCCCTTTATTTACATGGAATACTTTATCCGTCATATTCAGCAGGGCTACCATAATATGGCCTTCATTATCCGGATTATTGTAATAATCCGCGTCAATGATTCCGGTACTGTTCGCCAGCATAATACCATGTTTGATTCCCATACTGGAACGAATATGGATGCTGAGATACTCTCCTGCCCCCATATACGCTTTTACTCCAGTAGGAATTACCGTCACTTTACCTGGCAGCAGATCCACATCGGCAGCACTTTCTATATCATACCCTGCGCTTTTTTCTGTTTTTCTTACCGGCAGATGGATATCCTGTCCGGCAAAGGCCGATACAACTTCAAATCCTCTTGTCATCTTTTATTATTCTCCATGAGCAATGCTTTTCTGGACAGATTGATACGGCCCTTGTCATCGATTTCAATGACCTTGACCATAATCTCATCCCCTTCATGCACTACATCTTCTGGTTTTTCCACTCTGTGCATTGCCAGCTGAGAAACATGAACCAGACCTTCCTTACCCGGAAGGATTTCCACAAAGGCGCCAAACTTCATCAGCCGGGTTACTTTGCCGAGATAGGTTTCTCCTACCTTCACTTCATGCGTCAGGCTTTCCACAATCTTTCTGGCCTGCTGCGCAGCCGATTCATCTTCCGACGCAATATATACGCGTCCATCTTCTTCAATGTCCATCTTGACACCGGTTTCCGCAATAATCTTATTGATGGTCTTACCGCCGGTACCAATGACATCACGAATCTTGTCTACCGGTATGGTCATGGTAATAATCTTCGGAGCATACTTGGACAGATGGTCTGCCGGCTTATCAATGCATGCTGCCATCTTGCCGAGGATGAACAGACGACCCTTTCTGGCCTGCTGAAGTGCGGACAGGAGAATATCACGGGAAAGTCCGTGAATCTTGATATCCATCTGAATAGCGGTAACGCCTTTTGCTGTGCCCGCTACCTTGAAATCCATATCGCCAAGGGCGTCTTCCATGCCCTGGATATCGGTCAGAATAGTAAAATGTTCTCCTTCCTTAACCAGACCCATGGCAATACCGGCTACCGGAGCCTTAATCGGAACACCTGCGTTCATGAGGGACAGTGTGCTTCCGCATACAGACGCCTGGGAAGAAGAGCCATTGGATTCAAGAATTTCAGAAACCACACGGATGGCATAAGGGAATTCTTCTACCGATGGGATTACCGGAACCAGGGCTCTTTCTGCCAGAGCGCCATGGCCGATTTCACGGCGTCCAGGACCACGGGACCCCTTGGTTTCCCCTACACTGTATGACGGGAAATTATACTGATGGATGTATCTCTTTTCTTTTATAGTTGTCAGATCATCGATAATCTGTGTTTCAGACATCGGTGCCAGAGTTGTAATGGTCAGCGCCTGTGTCTGTCCACGGGTGAACAGGGCTGAGCCATGAACCCTTGGAAGAAGTCCTACTTCGCAGGTAATTGGACGGATTTCATCCAATGCACGTCCATCGGGACGAATCTTATCTACGGAAATCATATGTCTGACAATGGACTTTGTCAGATGATCAAGGCATGCGTCCACATCGGCTGCATTGTCCGGATAAATTTCCTTAAAGTGTTCTTCTGCTTCCTTCCGGACTTCTGCCATATGTGCTTCACGTGTCAGCTTATCTGGATTAAAAATAGCATCCTTAAGCGGGCCGGCAGCATAATCATGAATCGCCTGTTCGATATCTGCCGGAATTTCCGGGAATACCAGTTCCATCTTTGGTTTTCCTGCTTCCGCAACAATCCGCTTCTGGAAAGCAACCAGTTTTTTAATAGCCTCATGGCCAAACATAATGGCATCAAGGACCTGTTCTTCCGGAACTTCTTTTGCACCGCCTTCCACCATGAGGATTGCCGTTTCAGAACCGGCAACCGTTATGTTCATGGAAGAAGCCGCCAGCTGTTCCTGTGTTGGGTTGATGACATACCGGCCATCTACACAGCCTACACGGACGCCGGCAATTGGTCCATCCCATGGAATATTGGAAATAGCCAGAGAAGCGGATGCCCCCAGCATTCCGCACAGTTCAGGCGCATTATCCTGTTCAACAGACAGTACAGTAGCTACTACATGAACGTCATGTCTGCATCTCTTATCAAACAACGGACGAATAGGACGGTCAATGAGGCGTGCATTTAAAATGGCAGAGTTTCCCGGACGACCTTCTCTTCTGAGGAATCCTCCCGGCATCTTACCCACTGCATACATTTTTTCTTCATAATCCACTGTAAGTGGGAAGAAGTCGGTTCCTTCTCTGGCTTCCTTGCTGATTGTAGAAGTGACCAGTACCACTGTATCCCCGTATCTGACCAGAACAGCTCCGCTTGCCTGTTTTGCCATTTTGCCGGTTTCAATTACCAGTTTACGGCCGGCCAGCTCCATTTCAAATGTTTTGAACATTCCATGTTCCTCCTATATACCACTTTTATCATATTGTTTCATTATACCACGAGTATATGGTTAAAATACACTTTACAGATTCCTGCCATGTTCTGGGGATAAAACAGGTCCAGGTGCCTTTATCTGCCTCTGCGCGGCCCTTTACCCATAAAACAAAATACGCATAAAAAAGAAGGCTGTCCGGCATTTCAACCGGTTCAGCCTCCTTTATATGATTATTCCTTCATCAGCTCATGGGCTCTGCAGACGCCCTGGCGAATCTTCTCACAGCTCTGATTAAACTGCTCTCTTTCTTCTTCTGTGAGGTCATATTCCAGTACTTTCTCAATGCCGTTCTGACCTACTACCGCAGGAACACCTGCACATATTCCTGTATGTCCATATTCCCCGTGAAGCGGTGCGCTGAGCATAAAGATTTTCTTATCATCAGCAAATACGGCCCGGGCAATGGATGCGGCTACTGCGCCGATACCAAATTCTGTACAGCCCTTTCCCTTATAGATTCTTCTGGCTGTATCCAGAATATGCTTTCTTGCCTGTTCCCGGTCTATATGGATACCAAATTCTCTGGCGGCCTTTTCAAAAGGCTGTCCCATAAAATCGATATGTGACCAGGGAATCATCTGGCTGTCGCCATGTTCCCCCATGACAAGTCCGTCGAAGGAGTTATGATCCAGTCCGGTAAGCTGGGAAAGATAATCGGTCAATCGGGCAGAATCCAGGCTGGTTCCTGTACCAAACACATGTCCTTCCGGCAGAATGCCTGATTCCGATATAACCTGAGTAATTACATCACAGGGATTGGCCACGTTGATAAACACCCCGGAGAAACCACTGGCCTGGACCTTTTCCATACAGGAGATAATCAGTCGGGCTGTAAAAATCAGTTCATTATCCCGGTTTTCTGCGCTCATGCTCGTCTTTCCTGCGGTATTGATGATTATTCCACAATCCCCCAGTTCCGGATATCCTGCACTTTCATAATGCACTTTCCCCGGCATGAATTTCACTGCATCATTCAGGTCCTGAACCTGGCTAGCCGCAGCGATTTCATTAATATCGCATATTTTGACAATATCCGCAGCATCCAGCATTCCGGCTGCATACGCAATGTGTGATCCAACATGTCCTGCCCCAATAATTCCCAAAATTCTTTTATGCATAGCTGCCTCCTGTTGTCTTACCTGTGCTAAAGCACAACCTCACCTGAAAAAACATGCACATAAACAGATTGCCTGAGATATTATATTAGCAAAAAAGAGATGGGAATAAAATCCTCATCTCTTTTTTTATAATTACTTAATGCGCAGACCAAGCTTTTCGCCGAGAGCTCTGTAACGGTTAATATCCTTCTTCTGCAGGTATGCGAGAAGGTTTCTACGACGGCCAACCATCTTGAGCAGGCCACGACGGGAATGATGATCCTTCTTGTGGGACTTCAGATGTTCGGTCAGAAGAGCAATTCTCTTGGAAAGCATAGCAATCTGTACTTCCGGAGAGCCTGTGTCACCTGGATGTACTGCATAAGCGGTCATGATTTCTTTTTTCTGTTCAGCTGTTAACATAATCTTTTCCTCCTGAAATATAAATAGCCATATCTGGGTCAACGTTGGAGATTCGTTTAACTCAGGTACAGTTCAACCTTTTTGATTATACATGCCGCCTCTGTTTTTTTCAAGTTTTCCCGGAAAATTCTGTCGTTTTACTGACATTCTGTAAAACCCGTCATTCCTCAGATAGCAGCGGCACCGGTTCCGCCTGTGATTATTTCCCGCCAAGCATCATGCGGTCGCTCACATCATCAGTTACTTCTTCAAATTTTCTGAGAAGCATATCTATTGTCAGCTCTTTTTTCTGTTCCGCATTATAATCCGCAATGATTTTCCCATCATTCATCATAATCAGACGGTTTCCCAATCGAAGGGCGTCTCTCATATTATGAGTAATCATAAGGGTCGTCAGCTTCTGTTCCGTAACAATCTGATTGACCAGATTAAGTACGGTCTCCGCTGTTTTCGGATCCAGCGCAGCCGTAGGTTCATCCAGCAGAAGAACTTCCGGACGGCGCATGGTGGCCATAAGCAGCGTTACCGCCTGGCGCTGTCCGCCGGAAAACAGACCGATTCTCGCCGTCATCCGGTTTTCCAGTCCAAGTCCCAGTCGGGCTACCAGGTTCTGATAATACTGTTCTCTGCTCGTTGTAAATGCCCAGCGGAGTCTGTGGCAAAGTCCGCGCCGGTCAGCCAGCATCAGATTTTCCTGAAGCTGCATCCCTGCTGCTGTCCCCTTCATCGGATCCTGGAAAACACGGCCGATATATTTAGCCCGTTTGTATTCAGGCATTCTGGTAACATCCTTGCCATCAATTTCAATCAGTCCCTCATCCGGGATAAGCGCGCCTGCAATCAGGTTAAGCAGCGTACTCTTTCCTGCGCCATTACTTCCGATAACCGTGCAGAAATCCCCATCATTCAGTGTCAGTGAAATTCCCCGAATCGCTTTCTTTTCATTCACTGTGCCCTTAAAGAAGGTCTTTTTAACATCTGTTACTTTCAGCATAACCTCAACCTTCCCTTCCCGCAGCGATATGCGTCTTAATCAGCGGCATAGACAGTGCCAATACTACCACAACGGCAGTAAAGAGCTTTAAGTCATTCGGTTCCATGCCCATGTAAAGAACCATAGCAATGATAACCCGGTAAATCACAGAACCAACCATAACCGCAATAAGGGATGTCTTAAAGGAGGTCGCATTCAGCACCACTTCACCGATAATGATAGACGCAAGGCCGATAACCAGCGTACCAATCCCCATGCCTACATCTGCGAATCCGTTATTCTGTGCCACTACAGCGCCACAGGCACTAATAAGACCGTTGCTGAGCAGCAGTCCCAGAATAGTCATGGTATCTGTATTTACCCCCTGCGCTCTCATCATATGCACATTAAATCCGGTAGCGCGGATGCACATGCCTAGTTCTGTGCCGAAAAACCAGTATACCCACAGCACCAGTACAAGAATCAATCCACCAGATACTACCAGAGCTGCAACGGAACTTCCACAGTCCAGAAACCGGGAAGCCAGTCGGAAAATCGTATCTGTGCGGAGCAGGGATACATTCGCCTTGCCCATAATATGCAGATTGATGGAATACAGTGCAATCATAGTCAGAATTCCTGCCAGAATTGCGGGAATCTTAAGCTTTGTATACAGAATACCTGTAACCGCGCCTGCCACCATACCACCGATAACTGCTGCCCCAATGGCCAGCCACGGAGACACTCCGGCCACCACCATGGTAGCCGCTATAGCTCCCCCGAGAGGGAAGCTCCCTTCACATGTCATATCCGGAACATCCAGAATTCGAAAGGAAAGAAATACCCCCAGAGACAGGATAGCCCACATAAGCCCCTGTGCCCCTGTAGAAATCGCCAGATCCATTTATGTACCCCCAGAATGAAAAAGAGTCTGAATCGCCCTTTTCCCTGTAAAAAAAGGAACTTCCGTATAACGCCCGGAAGTTCCTGATACCCTCAGTATAACCAGCCGCGCCGTCTGTTTTTCATTTGCACAGGACCAACGGCTATACTCAGATTAACTTAGCTCTGTCAAGAACGGACTGCGGAACTTTGATTCCCAGCTTATCCATTTCGGCCTTGTTAATATACAGATGTGTGACAGGTGCCCCCTCTACAGGAAGATTCTTGACTTCCTTCTTCCCTTCCAGAATGTCCGCTGCCATCTCGCCAGCCCTATGCCCAATATCATAGAAGCTGATAGATTCCGAAGCGAAAGCTCCATTCTCTACATGCCCCACTTCTGCGCCATATACAGGAATATGGCCTCTGTCAGCCACAGACATCAGAGTCGGTATGGAAGATGCCACTACATTGTCTGTAGGAACGTAAATCGCATCCACCTTGCCAAGGAAGCCTTCAGCTACCTGCTGAATATCATTTACATTGTTGACAGTGAGTTCCTTAACCTGGATTCCCATTGACTGACATGCCTTCTTCAGATTGGCAACCTGAACCACGGAATTAGCTTCGCTGGAGTTATACAGAACCCCAAGAGTCTTAATATCCGGCTGGATTTCCTTAATCAATGCCAGCTGTTTATCCAATGGCGCTCGGTCTGATGTACCGGTTACATTGCTATCCGGATGAGCTTCGTCATTCATAAGCTTAGCTGAGGTATAGCTGGTAATCGCTGTCCCTACAATCGGAATGGAATCCGTCGCATTGGCCATAGCCTGCGCTGCCGGCGTAGAGATTGCGCAAATCAGATCTACATTGCCGGAAACAAAGCGAGACGCAATCGAATTGAGATTTGACTGATCCCCCTGCGCGTTCTGCTGATCAATTTCTACCTTATCGCCCAGACCACGTTCATTCAGTGCGGCTACAAATCCCTTGTTGGCTTCATCAAGGGCCGGATGCTGTACAATCTGTACAATTCCTACTTTTTTCTTTCCCGGTGCTGAATCGGTACCACAGCCTGAAATGAAGCCTGCCATCATGGTTCCCACAATGGCCGCTGCCAGTACCTTTGTCCACTTATTTCCTACCATTCTACTTTTCCTCCCATAATTACAATTATTCTCCGCTTCACGGCTCAGGCCGGCCCCTTCACGTGCACCTGATTAGCAGAGACTTTTATGTATTGCGAGTATTATAGCACAGAAGTGCCATAAAAAGAAGAGACAGCCCCTGAATGAAGGCACTAAAAAATAGATGCGATAAAATCACATCTATTTTCTATGCTTCATTATTCAGCTGTGTGAGCTGCTACAACGGACTTTCCTTTATAGAAACCGCATTCTGGGCAAACCCTATGAGGCATCTTCAGTGCGTGGCACTGTGGACATTCCACCAGTCCCGGGACTGTCAGCTTCCAGTTAGCACGTCTCTTGTCGCGACGGGACTTGGAATTTTTTCTCTTTGGACTTGGCATTTCGGCACCTCCTTACCGCTCGGATTACTCCGTTATTTTCGGTTCACGATTCTGTAACCGCTCCCCACTCATCGTTCTCACGAAGAAAATTATCAACTTCAATATTATACGAAGTGGCGCAGTTTTTGTCAATAACCTTCTGCGTTAGTCTGCAAACTCTTCGCGAACCGTACTGATCAACGCATCAAAATCATTCAGCCAGCCAAGCACCTGCTCTATCATATAGGGTATAGCCTGCCTGCCACGCGTTGTAATGGTATAGATTCTTCTGCTTCGTTTATCAGGAGAATCCCATTGGCTTTTTACAAATCCCTTATCTTCCAGCAACCGAAGAACCGGATAGAGCTCATTGGGATTCGGCTTATAAGTATTACGTGTTCTGGCAAATATATCTTTTTCCAGCCGATTTCCATAGCTGTTGCATTCCGAAAGAAGTTTCAGTACAAATGTTGCTGTAAGCAATCTTTTCCACTGACGTCGGGTAACAAGTTCATTAATGTCTTCTACCCAGGGTGCTACTTTTTCCTTCTCTTCTTTTTTGTAGTCTGCCATGATGAATCACCCTTTCTGACTTATGCCAAACTTTGAACTGAAGGCTTTGCCTGTATTATAGAGTATTTTTACAATTTCATCAATAATTTTACATGGGAATAAGGTTCTGATACCTGAATTCCTCCAGGATAAGCTATATCTTCCATAATCACTTACTCTGACCGGTCTGATGAATGACCATCTGTTTTTCATCCTTGCGCATACGGAAGAAATTATACACGTTTTCCGCTACTTTCCGGTTCATTCCCTTTACCTGTGTCAATTCCTCGACAGAAGCCTTTTTCATCTCATCCAGAGAACGAAATGCGTGCCACAGCGCCTTTCGTCTTGCCGGCCCTACCCCTTCAATATGGTCCAGTATGGATTCCGTGTTGCGCTTGGCATGCCACTGTCTGTGATAAGTAATGACAAACCGGTGAGCCTCATCCCGGATATACTGCAGCAGCTGTAGCGCCGGTTCATGCCGATCCAGAATCACCGGATCATCCCTGTCCTCCACATAGATTTCTTCCATACGCTTGGCCAGTCCGATAACCGGTGCATCTACACCGCACCCGCGAATGACCGGAATAGCCGCATTCATCTGAGGCAGGCCGCCATCCAGAACTATCAGATCCGGTTCCGGCCAGTCTTTCTCTGTGCCATACCGCCGTTCCATAACCTCGGCCATAGACTTAAAATCATCAGGTTTCCCCTGTGTGGTGCGAAGTTTAAATTTCCTGTATTCCTTCTTCGCCGGACGCCCCTGTTCAAATACCACCATGGACCCCGTGGTTTCCGCCCCCTGATTATGCGAAATATCGAAGCATTCCATCCGTTCCGGAATACGCGGCAGATTAAGGAGCACCTTAAGTTTTTTCAGGGCCCCGGCTTCTCTGGCATCCTGATAAATCCACTGCATCTTTTTATCTTTCATATACTTGGCCGCGTTTTCCATGGCCATATCCTTTAGTCCACGTTTAAATCCACGTTCCGGCACAACCACCTCCACGTGGCTGCCTCTTCTTTCAGAAAGCCATGCTTCTAGCAGTTTCTGCTCTGACGGCAGTACGGGAACCAGGACACTTTTAGGGATAATACCCGCATTGGTTCCATAGAAATCCTTAATGAACGCGGCGATAATATCCGCATCAGATGCTTCCTGGCTTTCGGGAATATTGAAATTTTCCTTGCCAATCATTTTTCCATATCGAACATAAAAAATCTCAATGGCCGAAAGCCCGCCATCCCGCGCCAGGCCGATTACATCAAAATCTCCGTCCTTAGCTACGATATTCTGCCTTTGCTGCACACTCATAATGGCCCGAATCTGATCTCTGAACAGGGCGGCCTTCTCATACTCCATCCGTTCAGAAGCTCTGCGCATATCCTGCTCCATCGTACGGACGAGTTCCGTGTTCTTTCCTTCAAAAATATCACATATGGCCTTTACATATTCCATATATTTCTCATGACTGATTTTCCCGCAGCAGGGACCGGTACAAAGCCCCAGGTAATATTGAAGACAGGGTCTGTCCACGCGCATGCTCCGGCATGTCCTTATCGGAAGCCGCCTTTCAATAAGGCGCAGAGCCCTCCGCAAACCGCCTACATCGGTAAACGGACCATAATACCGGGAAAATCCATCGCGCTTCAGGTTTCTTGTCGCAAAGATGCGGGGCCATTCTTCACCGGTAATTTTCACATACGGATACGTCTTATCATCCCGCAAGGAAATGTTGTATTTCGGATGCAGTTCCTTTATCAGGTTGCATTCCAGAATCAGCGCCTCCATCTCCGTATTGGTCATGGTAATATCCAGATCGTCCGCATGCCTTATCATGGCAGCCACTTTGGGTGAGCGGTTCTTATCTTCCCGCACATAGGAGCGTACACGATTTTTTAAATTGACCGCCTTGCCAACATAGATAACCCGGCCATTCTTATCTTTCCACCGGTATACACCGGGAGTCGTAGGCAGTGATTCTACCTTGGCGCGGATTTTATCATTGACATCAATCATGCTTCTCCCTTTCCATAAATTTCTTCGTTCTGTCCATAACTATCCGGAGATACTGTCCGGTATAGGATTTTTTCTCACGGCATATGTCTTCCGGAGTGCCGACCGCGACAATCTCGCCGCCCCGATTGCCCCCTTCCGGACCCAGATCAATGATGTAGTCTGCTACTTTGATCACATCCAGGTTATGTTCAATAACCACTACCGTGTTACCGGCATCGACCAGCTTCTGAAGCACCAGCAGCAGTTTACGTATATCCTCTGAATGAAGGCCTGTTGTCGGTTCATCCAGGATATACAGGGTATCGCCGGTATTTCTCCTCATCAGTTCTGTTGCCAGCTTTACACGCTGCGCCTCCCCGCCTGACATGGTAGTCGCCGGTTGTCCCAGATGGATGTATCCCAGCCCCACTTCCTGCATTGTTTCCAGTTTCCGCAGGATTTTAGGATGGTTTTCAAAGAAAGGAATCGCTTCATCCACTGTCATATTCAGTACATCATAAATATTCTTTCCTTTATAATGGACTTCCAGTGTTTCCCGGTTATACCGCGCGCCATGACATACTTCGCAGGGCACATAGACATCTGAAAGAAACTGCATTTCAATCTTTATGATGCCATCCCCATGACAGGCTTCACATCGTCCACCTTTTACATTGAAGCTGAACCGCCCCGGCTTATAGCCTCTCATCTTGGCCTCCGAGGTCTGGCTGAACAGTTCACGTATATCGCTGAAAACCCCTACATAGGTGGCCGGATTGGATCTTGGCGTACGTCCAATGGGCTGCTGATCAATATTAATTATTTTATCAATATACTCAGCTCCGCGTATTTCCCGGCATTTCCCGGCGCCAAAAGGCGTCTTATTCAGCTTATTGGACAGGCCTTTGAAAAGAATATCATTTACCAGTGTACTCTTGCCTGAACCGGATTCACCGGTAACCACAGTAAATGCCCCCAGGGGAATGGATACATCAATATTTTTAAGGTTATGTTCCTGAGCTCCGAGGACCTGCAGGAAAAGGCCATTACCCTTTCTGCGATGTTCTGGAAGCGGTATATACTTCTTCCCTGACAGATACAGACCGGTAATGGAAGCCGGATTGGCCTCAATTTCCTGCGGTGTTCCTTCCGCCATTACCCGGCCGCCGTTGTCGCCGGCTCCTGGACCAATATCCACAACCCAGTCAGCAGCCCGGATGGTATCTTCATCGTGTTCCACCACAATTACCGTATTTCCCAGATCGCGCATCCCCTTCAATGTGGCAATCAGCCGGTCATTATCCCGCTGATGAAGCCCGATGGATGGTTCATCCAGTATGTACAGTACCCCTACCAGCCCTGAGCCAATCTGCGTAGCCAGACGTATTCTCTGCGCTTCGCCGCCGGAAAGCGTTGCCGCACTTCTTGCCAGGGTAAGATAATCCAGCCCTACATTGACCATGAAGGTGAGCCGATTTCTGATTTCCTTCAGAATCTGAGCGGCAATAATCTTTTCTTTTTCTGTCATTTCGACATGACGGAAAAAGTCCAGAAGCGCGCTGACTGACATGGCTGAAATTTCCGCAATGTTCTTATTTCCTATTCTGAATGCCAGGATTTCAGGCTTCAGCCTGGCCCCGTGGCAGACCGGGCATGGACGTTCCACCAGATATTCCGCCAGATCTTCTTTCATCTTATCTGTAAACGCTTCTTCATATCGCCTTTTTACCATAGGTATGATGCCTTCAAACATACGGGTATACTGCTTTACCTCTCCACGCATATTCTCATATTCAAAAGTTAACGGGTCCCCGCCGCCATACATAAAGACGTCTTTGGCTTCTGGGGAGAAATCATTAAAACAGCTATCCATGGTCAGGTCGTAATGTTTAAGCAGTGCCCCCAACTGACGCATGAGCCAGCTATCCGGATTTACCGGAAATGGCCGTATGGCCCCCTGTCGGAAGGATATGTCCTTATCTGGCATCACCCGATCAAAATCCACTTCAAGGGATGACCCCAGGCCTGTGCAGGCAGGACATGCCCCCAGAGGATTGTTGAATGAGAATATTCTTGGTTCCGGTTTGGGCAGGGAAATCCCACATTCCGGACAGGCGAAATGAACGCTGAACATATGATCCTCTCCGCCGATTTCATTGACAATCACCATACCATTGCCAAGCTGCAGTGCTGTTTCCACCGAATCGGTAAGCCTCTTGGTGATTCCTTCCTTTATGATGATACGGTCAACCACTACTTCAATCGTATGTTTTTTTGTTTTTTCCAGAATAATATCATCAGCCAGAATCCGGATTGCTCCATCCACACGTACACGAACATATCCTTCCCGGCGAAGCTGTTCAAGCAGCTTCTTGTGCGTCCCTTTTTTGCCAAATGCCACCGGCCCCAGAATCATAATCTTCGTGCGCGGTTCCATGTCCTCTACTGCATCCACAATCTGATCCACGGTCTGTCTCTTTATAGGCTTTCCACACCGGGGACAGAACGCACGGCTCGCATGGGCAAACAGCATACGAAGATAATCATGGATTTCCGTCACCGTGCCTACTGTGGATCTTGGATTATGGCTTGTCGATTTCTGATCGATGGATATGGCCGGAGACAGCCCTTCAATTTTATCTACATCAGGCTTATTCATCTGACCGAGAAACTGCCGGGCATAGGCAGAGAGTGACTCTACGTATTTACGCTGTCCTTCTGCATAAATGGTGTCAAAAGCCAGGGACGATTTTCCCGATCCCGACAATCCACTGAATACAATCAGCTTATTTCTCGGGAGTGTCAGGCTGATATTCTGCAGATTATTCTGTCTGGCTCCCTGAATAACGATTCCTTTTTCCATAAGACCTCCATGGGAATATAAAAGGGGATACAAAACCCTATATGGTTTTCCCCCTTTAATATCATTTGGTTATACTCTTTTCTTAAACTGGCGGTTTATTCGTTTTCTCCCGCTCTTCATAGTCTTCATTGCCGCATCTGACCGAGAGCCGAACCGTTCATTCCACTGCTGCCTGAGCTGTGCCAGCCTGTCTCTCCACATAGCTGCTTCTTCAAACTCCAGAGCTTTGGCTGCACGTTTCATATCCCGCTCTGTTTCGGTAATCTGCTGATACAGTTCATCATCAGAAATTTCCTGTTTCTTTCCGCCTCTGTAATCGGCCGGCTTTTCATCCACCTTAGTCAGATCAATCAGATCTTTGACCCGTTTCTGCACCGTCCGGGGAATTATATGATGTTCCTCATTATACTTTTGCTGAATCGAGCGGCGGCGGTTGGTTTCCTCTATGGCGTACCGCATCGATTTGGTTATTCTGTCAGCATACATGATGACATGTCCGTGCGCATTTCTGGCTGCACGGCCAATCACCTGAATCATCGAGGTTTCAGAACGCAGAAATCCTTCCTTATCCGCATCCAGAATGGCGACCAGTGAAACTTCCGGCATATCCAGCCCTTCGCGAAGAAGGTTTATACCGACCAGCACGTCAAAAACCCCGGCACGCAGGTCCCGTATGATTTCAGCACGCTCAATGGTTGCTACGTCGGAATGGAGATATCTGACCTTGACTCCCATTTCCGTCAGGTAATCGGTCAGGTCCTCTGCCATTTTCTTTGTCAGTGTAGTAACCAGCACCCTTTCATTGAGCTTTTCCCGTTTATGAATTTCTCCCAGAAGATCATCAATCTGCCCCTCAATTGGACGCACTTCAATATCTGGATCCAGAAGTCCAGTCGGGCGAATAATCTGTTCCGCTATATTGGTCGACACTCCCAGTTCATACGGTCCCGGCGTTGCCGATACATAAATTACCTGGTTGATTCTTTCCGTAAACTCATCAAATGTCAGCGGACGATTATCCAACGCACTGGGCAGACGAAACCCATAATCCACCAATGTGGTCTTTCGTGAACGGTCACCATTATACATAGCCCGAAGCTGTGGCACCGTAACGTGGGATTCATCAATCATAAGCAAATAGTCGTCAGGGAAATAATCCAGGAGAGTATAAGGAGGATCTCCGGGCTTGCGATTCGACATATGTCGTGAATAATTTTCAATGCCTGAACAATATCCCACTTCCTGCATCATTTCCAGATCATATTCTGTACGCTGTTTGAGGCGCTGTGCTTCCAGCAGCTTATCCTGTGCCTTCAACACCTTCAGACGTTCATCCAGTTCCTTTTCAATACTGGTAATCGCCCTTTTCAGTTTAGGTCCTGTAGTTACGTAGTGCGAAGCCGGGAAAATGGCGATATGGTTTCGTTCTGCCACCGTTTCTCCGGTAAGCACATCAAATTCAGTCAGCCGGTCAATCTCATCACCAAACATTTCAATGCGCACCGCCGTATTATTTGAAGCGGCAGGGAATACATCAATCGTATCCCCATGCACACGAAAAGTATCCCGTGTGAAGTTTATATCATTTCTCAGATACTGCATCTCCACAAGCCGGCTTAACAAATTCTCCTGCGTAATTTCTTCCCCCGGACGCAGGGACAGTCCCATGGTGCTGTAATCCTCCGGATCCCCTAACCCGTAAATACAGGACACCGAGGCAACAATGATTACATCCCGTCGTTCAAACAACGCCATTGTGGCCGAGTGACGCAGTCGATCGATTTCTTCATTTCTTGAAGAATCCTTTTCAATATATGTATCAGTAGTCGGTATATAGGATTCCGGCTGATAATAATCATAATAGCTGACAAAATAATACACCGCATTGTCAGGAAAAAAATCCTTAATCTCACTGGCTGTCTGTGCCGCCAGCGTCTTATTCGGTGAAATAATAAGGGTAGGCCTCTGTACCTGCTGAATAATATTGGCCATGGTAAATGTCTTACCTGTACCCGTAGCCCCTACAAGGACCTGTGCCCAGTGTCCGTCATTGAGCCCATCGACCAGCGTGTGAATAGCTTTAGGCTGGTCCCCCATAGGTTTAAAAGGAGCCTTCAGCGTGAAAGGAATGTCCGGTTCCTGGTAATTACGTTTAATGCGGGATTTGTTCATAAGTGTACCTCGTTTTCTTTTCTCATTATATCATCAGAGGCAACCATATGTTCAGGGGCAGCCAGGGCCTGTCCGGCCGGCATTTTGCCTTCTCCTGAATCAGTTTTCTCTTTCCATGTTTAAAGATTAAAAAAGTGCTGTGAACTGTCACAACACTTGTAATTACCTGTTTATCGAAGCAGTCTGGAAACCACATAAATCAGAGCCGCTACGGCCAGTATTGCCCCAAATCCGACGAAGGCAAACCAGACCGCGACTGCCAGCAGCATAAGGAAGCCAATGAAGGCCGCCCCATACAGGATCTTCTTCCACAGCGGCAGACTGTGTATATGAATTACATGGATTCCTGCCTGTTTTGCAGCATCATCCCAGTCCATCTGTTCCCGGCTGCGCTCTTCCTGTCCGTTTTCGTTCAGCGTAAGGCCCTGAAAATCATGGACATCGGTTTCACTCATCACCTGAGGCTCTTCATGAACCTGTGTATTCTTATCTTCTGTCATCCGTTTATCCTCATATTTTGACCAGCTGCAGTTTCAGGACTCGGCAATTACAACACATCCTGCACATATTTTCCTGCAGCCCTGCAACGCTGTCATTCAACTTATGATTTAATATTATCATAGTTTGACATATTTTATCCAGAATCCATCTCATCCCATTTTCTCTTCTGCCTGCACGAAGGCAGCAAAAAGACTGATGCCTTCATAAGCATCAGTCTTTTCTGTTCATGATTTAACTGTTGATTCAGCCCGGATTACAGAGCCTGCAGTTTCTTAATCAGAATACCACTGACCATGCGCGGATTAGCCTTACCATGAGATTTCTTCATGATCTGTCCAATCATTGCGCCCATAGCCTTCTTATTGCCGGACTTGAAGTCAGCTACAGCCTTTGGATTTTCAGCAATCGCTTCATCCACCATGGCTTCCAGTGCACCGGTATCGCTAATCTGAACCAGTCCCTGTTCCTTAACAATAGTCTCAGCACTCTTGCCGGTTCCCCACATTTCAGGGAAAATCTTCTTGGCAATCTTTCCGGAAATAGTCCCCTTGGTGATAAGCTTCAGCAGTTCAGCCATAGCTTCCGGAGTCACCTTGGAATCTTTGATTTCCAGACCGTTTTCGGACAGCATGCCTGCCAGTTCACCCATCAGCCAGTTGCACGCTTCCTTGGCATCAGCCCCTGCTTTGACCATAGCTTCAAAGAAATCCGCTCTGTCCTTATCGCTGGTCACATACGCAGCATCATAAGCGGACAGGCCATAGGATTCCATATACCGTGCCTTACGGGCATCCGGAAGTTCCGGCAGTGTCTTTCTGATGTTTTCAATATATTCATCAGATACGGTGAAAGGAACAAGGTCCGGTTCCGGGAAGTAACGATAATCGTTGGCTTCTTCCTTGGAACGCATGCTCTTGGTTACCCCTTCATTTTCATCCCAGGTTCTGGTTTCCTGCTTGATGGTACCGCCTGCTTCAAGAATTTCTGCCTGACGCAGTGCTTCATATTCAATAGCCCGTTCAACCCCTTTAAAGGAGTTGATATTCTTAATTTCTGTCTTGGTGCCCAGTTCCTTCTGTCCTACCGGACGTACAGATACATTGGCATCGCAGCGCAGAGAACCTTCTTCCATACGGCAGTCTGAAATACCGCAGTACTGAAGAATGGCACGCATCTTTTCCATATAGGCAACCGCCTGTTTAGCTGATCTCATATCCGGTTCGGATACGATTTCCAACAGTGGTGTGCCTGTACGGTTGTAATCTACCAGGGAATAATCCGCTGTCGTGATGGAAGAGCCATGATGAACCAATTTTCCGGCATCTTCTTCCATATGCGCACGGGTAATGCGGATACGGCTTACTTCCCCATCCACTTCCACGTCGAGATAGCCATGTTCACAGATTGGCAGGTCAAACTGGGAAGTCTGGAAATTCTTCGGAAGGTCCGGATAGTAATAATTCTTTCTGTCAAATTTGCTGAAACGGGAGATTTCGCAGTTCAATGCCAGTCCGGCACGCACAGCAAATTCAAGTACTTTCTTATTCAGCACCGGCAATACGCCTGGAAGTCCCAGACATACCGGGCAGACATTGGTATTCGGGTCTGCACCAAAAGAGGTTTTGCAGTTACAGAAAATCTTTGTGGCCGTATGAAGCTCTGTATGCACTTCAAGCCCAATTACTGCTTCGTATTTCATGCTTACATTTCTCCTTTCGGTGCGGTCTTTGTGAATTCAGGATGATTCTGTTCAAATGTGTACGCTGCACGTAAAATCTTCTTTTCGCCCAGTGCCGGTCCGATAATCTGCATGCCCAGCGGCAGTCCGTTGTGGAATCCTGCCGGGATGCTGATAGACGGTAAACCAGCCAGGTTGACCGGAACAGTACAGATATCTTCCATATACAGAGACAGCGGATCAGAGAATGCGCCAAACTTAAATGCTGTTCCGGATGCGGACGGTGCAATCAGTACATCACACTGTTCATAGGCCCGGTCAAAGTCTTCCTTAAGCAGGCGGCGAACCTTGAGCGCCTTCTTATAATAGGCATCATAATATCCTGCGGAAAGTACATAGTTCCCCAGCATGATACGGCGTTTAACTTCCTTGCCGAAGCCCTGTGTTCTGGTATTGATGTACATATCCACAATGTTATCTCCCAGAGCACGGAATCCATAGCTTACGCCATCATAACGTGCCAGGTTGGAGCTGGCTTCTGCCGGCGCAATAATGTAATAAACCGATACACCGCTCTTAATATGCGGAATAGAAACCGGAACAATTTCAGCTCCTGCTTCCTTAAAGAAAGCAATGGCCTTTTCAATAGCTTCTCTGGTTTCCGGTTTAATGCCCTTTCCGAAGAATTCTTCCGGAACGCCGATCTTCATGCCCTTGACATCATTGACCAGAGCTTCGGTATAGTCTGCCTTTTCCATAGGAATAGAGGTAGAATCCCGTTCATCATGCCCTGCAATCGCGTTGAGAACGATAGCCGCATCAGTTACATCTCTGGTAATCGGTCCAATCTGGTCCAGAGAGGAAGAAAAGGCAATAAGGCCATACCGGGAAACCAGGCCATAGGTTGGCTTCAGGCCTACCAGGCCGCAGAAAGAAGCCGGCTGACGGATAGATCCGCCGGTATCAGAGCCCAGTGCCCAGACCGCTTCCCCTGCTGCTACAGCCGCTGCGCTGCCGCCAGAAGAACCGCCAGGTACATATTCCGTGTTCCACGGATTCATGGATGGCCCAAAATAAGAGTTCTCGGTAGAGCTGCCCATGGCGAATTCATCCATATTGGTCTTACCTACCGACACATAATCATTGGCTTCCAATCGTTCAATAACCCCTGCATCATAAGGAGATGTCCAGTTTTCCAACATACGGGAAGCCGCTGTACATTTCTGTCCTCTGATGACAATGTTATCCTTGATTGCTCCGGGAATACCAGCCAGTGCAGCAATTTTTTCACCTGCTGCAATTTTAGCATCCACTGCCGCTGCCTGCTTCAGCGCTTCTTCATCATTGACAGAAAGAAAAGCATGAATATCGCCCTCCACCTGCTGACGATGTGCAATGAACTGTCTGGTTAATTCCACAGAAGAAATTTCCTTCTGTATCAGCTTTTCATGAAGTTCATGAATTGTATAACCCACTTGTCTGCCTCCTATATGATTCTAGGTACTTTGAAATAACCGTCTTCTTTTTCCGGCGCATTCATCAAAGCCTGTTCGTTAGTAAAAGATGTATGCGGCTTATCTTCACGCATAACATTAAACTGTTCTACCGCATGAGCCATTGGTGCTACATTTTCCGTGTCATACTGGTTCAATTCTTCCATATAGGTCAGAATTCCACTCATAGAGTCTTCCAGTTCCTCGATTTCCTTATCAGTAAAGGATAAACGGGAAAGAAGAGCTACCTTTTTTACTTCTTCAGCTGTAATTTTCAAAGTTTCCACTTCCTTCTTTAAGACATTTGCTTCTATATTTTACCAGATTTCAAGTCAACTTGAACAGATAGCGCTGTAAATTAAACCATCTCCCCCAGGTAATGCTATTTCCCTGCTTGTGTATGATAATATAATACATATATACTATTCAATTTGATGTAAATCCTGATGGCTAAGCAAGTTGCATCCGCATCCCCTTCATCATTTACCTCCCGGAGGTATCCCTATGCATATATATACCGTTGATCCGTCACAGGAAGAATCTGCACTTTTATCCTATACACGCCGCATATATCATGATTTCTACGCCCAAAACGATATCTCCCTGCTTCTTGCATCGTTAGCCCCTGATGTTTCCTGGTGTGGCGGCGGGGCGCAGATGATGAAATCCGGACGCACCGAGGTCATGCGGTTCTTTGTCTCCACAAAGGATGAAATGATTCCCTTCACTATTCATGACGAAACCACATCTGTGCATCGTTTAAGTCCTGACTTTATAAACATTACCATTGCCAGTGACATTCAGACGCTACCGTCAACTTCATTGCTTATAAAAGAACACCTCAAGTGTGATACTCTGTACAGAAAAAATCCGGATTGTGCCAATGGCATCGGATGGGAAATTGTCCACATCAACAATTCCGTTTCATATGACAAACTTAAGCCTGATGAAACCTTTGCCATAGCCGAAGGCACCCGGGCCTATCAACAACTGACAGGAATGCCGGTCTTACCGGAGGATAAGATTTCCTTCTTCCGCATGATAGGCAGAAAATTCATGTCCAGTCTTTCAACAGAAGAACTGCATTGTCTCAGTATCCTCTCCATCTTTGACAACTTCTCTGTTGAAGATGCTACAACAGTCTGCGGCAATACCGATATCTATGCCCTGCTGAACAAACTCCTGGCTCAGGGATTTGTTCTTCACCAGACAAAGACCACCGATACCTATACATTGTATCCTCTGATAAGAGAATTCCTGCAGCAGAAATTCTCTCTGCTTCCGAAAGAGGAACAGAACCAGCATTTAACCTGCGCAGCACAACATTTTCTTTCTCAGCAGTAATATACCAAAGCCATGTCTTATGCAAACCGTGCAAAGAATTATTCTCTTTGCCTTCGCATATTCATCAGGGGCACAGACACCATACTGCTTTCCAGTCCCAGCACATATCCTATGGATTTGCTGGACCATATCCCCTCCTCTGTGCTCAGAAAACACATGCAGACCGTGCTTTACATACTTCTGGACTTATATTTTGCAAAGGCACACAGTATTTATCAGAAAATTTACAACCGTATCGACACGCTGCTTACCGGAGAAGATGGTGACATTTTCCGCGAACTGTTAAAAACATACACTTCATTCAACCATCTCCCATCCATGATTACTCATATGAAAAATGCCGAGGCCATTATGAACCATACCACCTCCCGGCAGAAACTTTATGTACCACCACTCGGCTTTTCATGCCCTTCTTTCACCCTGCTTTATCACTCTGTTCCCAGAAAATTCCGTGAAGAGATAGAACAGCTTATCACATTGCATCAACTGTCGGCTACTATAAATCATAAACAGAATCAGGAAGAATGGGCATTATATTTTAAGGCAGAGTACAGTTATCATACCGGAAACTGGAAAAAATCCGCAGAAATTCTGGCTCATCTCTCAACGTTGCCGGCATTTGCCAAAGAGCTGACATTAAAAGCACGTATCCTCTATATTCAGGGATTTATGGCTTATTTCCAGAATGATTCGAGCTCTCTTTCCGATATCTATGAAAAATTACAGTCTTTGTTGCCCCGGGCCACCAGTTATGAGTCCCTGCTTATTCATCTTTGCAGCCTCCGACTACGGTCCGTCATACCGCGTATAGCTGAAAAAAATATTTCGCCAGCCTCTGAACCTGAATCTCCTCTCCGCCACTCTCCCGGGCTTACCTATCAGGAACTTATCGAAACCCGTACATTGATAAAACCGGGAAACGGTATCCCTCTCCTTTATGCCGCGCTCAGAAATGAACGCTTTTCCAGAGAACGCCATTCAGTGTTAGGTGAAATTTACAGTTATTTATATCAGGCCATTGCTTATGATATGCTGAATAAGCCGGACGACTTTCACCAAAGTCTCACTAAAGCGCTTACTCTGGCGGCTCCGGATCATATTATTTCGCCTTTTCTTCCATTTGCTTCCCATTTACCAGTCACCTGGAGTCAAATACGTGGAAGCGATTCCATGAACCATCTGATTCAGGACATAGCTTTATTTGTCCAGGAAAGACCGTATCATCTGGAAGTAAAATCTATGCAATCTCCTCTGCAACAGGAAACACTGACTGGTAAGGAACTTCGCATTATCCATCTGGCCGTATCCGGAAAAACTAACCGGGAAATTGCCGAGGAACTGCATCTCGCAGAAATTACAATAAAAAAGGCACTTTCCCGTATATATAAAAAGCTGGGAATCAGGAACCGAACGCAACTGGCTACCCTTGTAAAGCAACATCAGTAAACCACTCACAGACACATAACTTTAATCCGTGAAGGGCTGTGCCTCCACACCTTTCCTGTAAAATCGAGAATGGATTCAGAATTACCATATTATTTCTGAATCCATTCTCTTTGTTTTCTCTGCAAAATTCTATTGCTGAATTCTATGTCTGCCTGAAACTGACCAAACCTATTGCCGTCCCTCCGTTACTATATTTGCACATGGAAGATATTTGCCCCCATATTTTTTCAAATAGGGATATATGGCAAAAAATGTTATCCCCTAATTCCATACTAATTTTCAATCAAAATTCGGAAAGCCTTCGACTCGAGACAGCAAATCCCTACGGGATTCGAGAGGGCAAAATCTTCTATGTGAAGATTTCAAGTAGTGGATTCTGCGAATAGCAGCCTTTGTAAAAGGCCGACTGCCTGCAGAATGCAGTCTATCAGATACGAAAACCTGAAAGTTTTTCTTCAGACTTCAGACCGGAAGCCTGTTGAGCTTCCTATCAGACAAAAAACGTAGAACATCAGCATGCTTTCCTATGCTCTGACATATAAAAATGAGCTGACGCTCATAGTCGGCAGAAATACTTCCCGGATAAATGGGTAAATATCATGCTGGCTATAAATCCTCCGCTATAAAAATAGAAATTCGCAGAATTTCCATAAGAACGGCAGCCCGGTCCTCTTTAAAGCTTGAGGAAGGATATTTTCGAATAAGATAATTGATTCATTTCTCAGTACCTTAACATTAAAAGATAGATTAGAGGTAAGAAGGGGATGTGGAATATTATTATAAAGGATATATGTAACATCCTCCCACTTTCCCTTATCCCAACATAGAGGATTCTACTTTCCACCATCTGACAAGCGGATGGATTCGAGACAACGGATTGTCTCGAATGCCTGCAAATCCTTAATATCTTAATATATGGCAGGCGGGTCTGCTTTAAAGCTGGAGATTGGATATTGTGCACCATGATTGGCTATCGTATTCCAGAACGGGAAACGTGATGCATGCTTCTCATTTGCAGATCTTTTGCCTACTTGCCTTTTTAAAAGAGAACATCCCGCTTCCCCCTCTGACCCCCTACCTCCACCTCCAACCTGTCTTTTCCGCACAGGCAGCAAAATTTGCGGCTTTCTCCTTTCTCAGAAAAATATGCTGCATTTTCTCATTTGCTGAGTTTTTGCATTTCTCCAATATATAAGGGTCAATGCACAGGATTTTTACCTATGCATTGACCCTTTCCTCAAATCATCAACTCCCGTAGCTAACATCCGGCCTGGAGGGACGAAAGCTGATGATTAACGAGGTTATGCCTTATTGCTGGCTGCCATGGCCTGAAATTCCGGACGGAATTCATCTACCAATCCTTTTTCCACCTGAGCTCCTTTTGAAAGTGCCTTGTAAATAATTTCAGCCATTTCGTAACGTGTCATCTGACGTTCGCCATGATATTTACCATCTTCGTAACCTTCTACGATGCCGTTTCCAGCCAGCCGGGAAACTGCTTCATATGCCCAGTGGTTAGCTGGTACATCAGGGAATTCCCTGGACATATTCGGATTCAGGACGGAAAGCAGTGCATCCATGCGTGCTTCGAGTCCCTTAACTTCCCGACGAAGGATTTCATTCTCTTTAATCGCATTTTCAGTGGCTGCGCGTGCTGTCTTATTACCACCATGTCCTATTCTGAAGGAAACGCCACCGCCTACCATATTTTCTCCGGTGCCGAAAGAGGTAGATACCCCAACCATTACATCTTCATTTGGACGATAGTACACACCTACCGCCGCTGCTGTTTCATCCTTATAATTGCCTACAGCTGCCGCCACATTCAACTTGGTATCCTTATCGAATTCCAGTGGATTGAGGTTGGCCAGTGCGGCTGCATTAGCCCCTACCTTATCCAGACGGCTGTCTAGTTTGGACACTCTCTGATTGGTATCATAGAGCTGCGAACCGTTTACAGCATCCATACTGGTCGGTGACAGTTCTCCTGGAGCTACATTGGTTATCTTCTTGTTGTTCGCATTGATTCCTTCTGCGCTGATATATGTTTCATTTCCAACCTTGAAAGAAGCGGCTGTCACATCACCCGTGACGGAAGCATTACCTGCCACGCTCAGATTCTTAGCTATATCCACATCATCATGGAAAGTTGCTTTCCCTGTTACCCCAAGAGTACCGCCTACGGACGTATTTCCATCAATTGCCGCATTTCCGCGAACCCCGAGAGCTCCTCCTACGTTGGTGTTTCCATCAATTACTGCATTTCCGTGAACTCCCAGATCTTTCATAACTTCTGCGTAATCCATAGTTACGCTTCCTGTTTCAACGGTATTACCGGCAATGGTTGTTCTGGTAATAGTTCCTTCCCCAACCGGAGTATTGTGAGCACTGTTTTCAAAAGTTTTTCCAGAGGTCTCATTGCTTACCGTGTTGGTAGTACCATCTGCCCCCTTTACAATATCTACAATGCTCAAAGTCTTCTGACTTCTGCTGGAGAAAGCTCCGCTGGCAGCATCGGCCATCTTAGTAACATCTTCGTCTACCGTCTTCTTATCTGTCAACGACTTGGTTGTGTTTCCAGAAGCATCTACAGCTTTAAGAGAAACGTTATAACCATTGGACAACTGACTTACGGTTGTGGTATTTGTACCATCACTTACCACAGACATAGCCTTCGTTGCAGTTCTTGTAGAAACATTGCTTTCATTTCCAGCGGAAACACTTTCTGTAATCTTGTTGCCGGTCATGGTTCGGGATACATTTTCCCCTACCTTATCCACAATAGAATCAGCCGCCTGATTGCTGATGTTCTTCCCTTCGGTGGACACATCCCCGGTGACCACATTCTTCAGGTCTCCATCTATAGTTTTCTCCATATTACCGGTGACGTTATTCACCAGCTTGCCACCTACCGTATTGGTCATGTCGGCAGTGGCCTTACTGGAAATGTTGGTCCCTTCGGTGGACACATCCCCGGTGACCACATTCTTGAGGTCCCCACCTACGGTGCTCTCCATATTACCGGTGACGTTATTCACCAGCTTGCCACCTACTGTGTTGGTCATATCGGCAGTAGAAGTACTGGAAATGTTGGTCCCTTCGGTGGACACATCCCCGGTTACCACGTTCTTCAGGTCCCCACCTACGGTGTTCTCCATATTACCGGTTACGTTGTTCACCAGCTTGCCACCTACTGTGTTGGTCATATCAGCAGTAGCGTTATTCACCAGCGTCATAGCCTCATTGGTAATACTGCCATTGGATGCCGTATTTGTAATATTTGCAGGGCCCAGATCAATCGTTGTAGTGGTTGTACCATCAGTCACCCCCCCTGAATAATCTATGCCATTCGCTGGGTAATATAAGACTTCAGATTTCCTGAAGAATCATAAATGGATGAACCATACTGCGAAGAAGACTGTGCCACTTCACTACGCGCTCCTGTACTGTCAGTAGTTGTAGCCGTCTGGACCTTTGAAGTCTGGCTCCATACAGAAGAATTACCAAGACTATCCATTGAGGTATTGGTTACCCCGTTCATAGTTACTTCCGTAGATGCCCCGCTGTTGGACGTTGCTCCATGCCCTGCTACGGGCGCCTTGTAACCATCTTCTGTGAAAGTAAGTGCGCTGGCTTTCACTGACTGATCCGCAATATTAGTAGTAATCACTCCATTAACTGCACTGATATTCCCCTTGTTGATATCGGTCTTATTATTGGTTTCATGACCAATCGTCATATGATCCGTCGCGAAATCACCGGTTACTTCCAGATTTGAAGTCGTAATTGTACCGGTGGAAGTGATATTTCCTGCTTCTACATTTCCTGTAGTGCTGATGGTTCCACTTCCTGCATCCAGATTTCCTCCACTCAGAGTAAGGTCATGTCCTGTCATAGAACCGGTAGCACTGAGACTTCCCCCGGTAATGCTTCCTCCATTTGCATCCAATCCATTGCCTGTTATCTTACCACTGGCATGAATTGCACCTGTAGAGTTAATGTCACCGCTGCTGATTGCACCGCCCTGGGTGTTCAATCCGGTAGCCGTAATGTTCCCGCCAATAATATCTCCCCCCTGAGTATTCAGACTGGTTCCGGTAATGGCTCCGCCAATAATGGCCCCGCCACTGGTATTAATGGCTCCACCGGCTGTAAGAATCTGTCCTCCTGCTGTATTGATGTCGCCGGCACCGGTGTTAATGGATCCCCCTTCTGTGGAAATCTTTCCTGCATCAGTATTCAGGTTTCCACTGGTACCCACAGTAAACTTGACACTGGCCCCCTTAATGCTTCCATCTGCATTCAATGCAGCCGCCGCATCGGTACTGTTACTGCCGCCTGCATACACCCCGTTGGCGTCCATCTTGCTTCCTGCACCAACAGACAATCCGGTAGTATCTATGGTTACCGCATTGGTCCCATCTTTATTGATAATCAGAGTATCTGCCGGATTGACCGAGGTGGTTACGTTACCATCTGGATCAACAGAAGAAGTAATCTTCTGCAGCACATTATTCCCATCTACAGCCAGACCGTTATTAAGTGCTCCAGACAACGCATTCGCATTGGCCTGATCATGTTCTGCCTGAGCCTGCAATGCGGTCTTTGTAGCAAAAGTCTCATCTGCTTCTGTTCTGGTATACACTTCCGTCTTATCTGCCTTAGTTGCCAGCTCTGTCTTCGTTGCAAAAGTTGCATCTGCATCCGTCTTGCTGTATACGTCCGCTGTATTCGCCTTATCTGCCAGCTCTGTCTTCGTCGCAAATGTGGCATCCGCATCCGTCTTGCTGTATACGTCTGCTGTATTTGCCTTATCCGCTACTTCCGTCTTGGCTGCAAATGTGGCATCTGCATCCGTCTTACTGTATACGTCCGCTGTATTCGCCTTATTAGCAAGTTCGTTATTGGTCACAGATACATCCGCCTGCAGCTGGTCAACAGTAGCAAATTTGCTGTCTGCATCGGTCTTGCTGTATACATCCGCTGTATTTGCCTTATCTGCCAGCTCTGTCTTGGTTGCGTAGGTAGTCTCCGCATCTGCTGTTTTCAGATACGTAGTGGAAATATCATTACCATCCTTATCGCTCACAGCCTTTTCTGCTTCTGTTGCATTGGCTACATTATTTACCACGACAGTCGTAGAAGTGCCATCCCCTTTAGTAACTGTAAGTGTAGCCCCAGATCCTGAAACATCACTCACTACATCCGATGTCTCTCCGGAAAGCACCGTAGCGGTTCCTCCTGCCGGTGTGCTGACCTCCGTCGTACTGAGAGCGGCAAAACTCATTCCTGCTCCAGACAATAATGCCCCTGCTGTCATAGCGGCAATAACCAATCCCCGCGTGGCTTTTCCTGCACTTTTCGTATGAGCTCTTGCAAATTCTGAAGTTACCACATAACAATTTTTTGCCTGGTTGTAAATAACTCTGTAAATCCTGTTCATACTTGTACCCTCCTTTTGAACACACTCTTCTTTGTGACAGCTTCAGGCCAGGTAAGCTGCCGGTCTGTTGACCCCCCCATCTGCCAGTAGTCATTCCTGATTCCAGAAACATACTTTACCTGCATCCGGATTATAAAAGGCCCTTTCCGGAATCGTCCGGAAAGGGCTCTGCAATATACGCGGGTAGATTATCACTTTTATCTTCCCCTACAATGCAGCCTTCTCTTGGCCGGATGATTCTCTGCATCAGGAATATTCTGGATATTTATGCCATTTCATTCCCTGGAAGTCTATCAAACCTGTTACTGTGGGTAGTATAAAAACCCGGGGTTATTCTGAAAAATATACTCAAGTATATTCTCACCTTTTTACCTGTACATTAATTACGCGACATTGGCACACCATAAATAATCTGAAATTCCGCTAATGGTTGACACTTGCTGCATTTTATCCCGATTGTAAACTTTATTTCGTTCTTCAAAAAACCTTATCAGATAAAAATTCATCCGGCGTTACATTATAAAATTAAGTTATACTTTCGTATATAAGTGTATATTTATTCCTCACATACCCATTTTATGACAATAAAAAAGCCGAAAATACAAAACTGTATTTTCGGCTTTTTGTATAAACACTAATATTCAGAGAGATATTATTCTGTCTTTACAAGACCAGCCCGTTTCAGGAATTCCTGCTCATTAATAACCGGAATATTTTTGGCCCTGGCCTTTTCCAGTTTGCTGCCTGCGTCAGTTCCTGCTACCACCAGAGTCGTCTTGTTCGTCACAGAACTTTGTACGTCTCCACCAAGACTGCGGATACGTTCACCTGCCTCTCTACGACCAATAGATGCCAGTTTACCAGTGAGAACTACCATCTCTCCGGAAAAGGCTCCACCAATCTGCTCTTCACGGACTTCTTCTGTTAAAACCCCCGCCGCCTGCAACCGGTGAATCAATTCTATATTTTTCTCTTTTCTAAAATAGGCATATAAACTGTCCGCAATAACATTCCCGATGCCTTCCGTCCCTTTCAGCGACTCTACATCTGCATTCATAACAGCTTCTATGGTATGATACCGCTCCGCAATAAGCTCTGCGCCCTTGGCTCCCAGATATCGGATTCCCAGACCAAAAAGAAGTTTGGCCAGGCCTTTATTTTTGCTGGCCGCTATGGAGGCTACCAGATTATTTGCACTCTTTTCTCCCATCCTTTCTATCTGCTCGATATCCTCCGCCTTCAGGCTGTAGAAATCGGCTGGATCCTTTACCAGATTGTATGCCAGAAGACTATCTACTACGGACGGTCCCATACCATCAATAGCCATCGCATCCCGGGATGCAAAATGAATGAGCTTTTCCCGTACGATACCTCCACATTCCGGATTGGTACAGCGATAAGCCGCTTCTCCTTCCACACGTTCCACCAGAGAGCCGCATACCGGACAATGAGAAGGCATTTCAAAAACCACTTCACTGCCAGTTCTCTTATCCTTTTCCACCACGGCTACTTCCGGAATGATTTCACCGGCTTTATAAATACGCACCCAATCCCCGACACGGATATCCTTTTCACGTATAAAGTCCATATTATGCAGAGTAGCTCGTTTAACCGTAGTCCCTGCCAGATGAACCGGTGTAAGATCAGCAGACGGTGTAAGAACCCCCGTACGTCCCATAGTGACAATAATACGCTCCACCTGTGTTTCCGCTTCTTCCGGTGGATATTTGTATGCAGTAGCCCATTTAGGATCTTTTACCGTGGCCCCAAGCTCTTCCTGCTGGGCAAAATCATTGACCTTTATCACCATGCCATCCGTATCATATGCCAGTTCTCTGCGCTTATCCTGCCATTCGGCCACACCCTTTATTACGCCTTCGATAGAATCCCATTTGCGATAATTGGGATTTACCCGGAAATGAAAAGCTGCCAGCTGCTTCAGCAGTTGCTCCTGGGAATGGATTTCCAGCCCTTCCACGCTTCCCAGTGCATAAGCAAAGAAATCCAGCTTTCTTGCCGCAGTGACATGCGGGTCCAGCTGACGCAGTGATCCGGCTGCGGCGTTTCTGCAGTTCGCAAACGGCATTAATCCTGCCTCATCTCTGGCTTCATTCAACTGAATAAAACTCTTCCGCGGCATGTATACTTCTCCGCGTACTTCCATATATGGCGGAGCATTCTCTATAAACAGAGGGATGGAATTTATCGTTCTTACGTTGGAAGTTACATCTTCTCCCACACGGCCATCCCCTCGGGTCAGTCCCTGAACCAGTCGCCCCTGTTCATACACCAGATTCATAGACAATCCATCAATCTTAAGTTCTGTAATATATTCCACCGAATCTGTTCCCAGACCTTCTTTAACCCGGCGGTCAAAATCCCGGAGTTCATCTGCACTGAATGCGTTCGTCAGAGAAAGCATTGGCTTTTTAAACCGTACTTTTCTGAAATCATCCGACGCCTTTCCCCCAACACGCTGTGTCGGTGAATCCGGCGTGACTGACTCCGGATATTTTGCTTCCAGCTCCACCAGACGTCGATACATATGATCATACTCATAATCTGTAATCTGCGGTGCATCTTTCACATAATATAAATAACTATGATAGCGCAATTCTTTGCGCAGTTGTTCTATTTCTTTTGCTGTTTTTTCAGGTATCATAATCCTTCTCCTTTATAAAGAGCATACGGCTATATTTTACCACGTACCCCAGCGCAGATACATTACCATGAAAAAAGCTATGAAAAGATAGCTTTTCCCATCTCTTTTCATAGCTTTACAATTTTTGTCAGATGATTAAGTCATTCCCCTTTTCAATCTTCCTTTTCCAGAGGAGCGAAAGCTGCCATAACCTGGCGAACCTGCTGACCTGGGAACTGCAGTTTTAAAATCATGCTCTTTCCTGTCCCTGATACAGACAGTACTTTACCTTTCCCCCACAGCTTATGAATAACCTTATCCCCGGCTTTCCAGTCGTATCGTGCTCCCTGGCTGCGATTTTTAGGAATTCCGGAATATGCTGCTGTCGAGACGGCACGCTCACTGGCATATGTATCATATCGGCGCATAACCTGAGTCTTGCGCCGCTGGCTTTCTTCTACTTCAACCTGCTGCACCAGATCTGACGGTATTTCTTTCAGGAACCGGCTTGGTGTATAAGGTTTAAGCTTACCATACATAGTTCTCATCCGGGTATTGGTAAGATAAAGTTTCTGCCTTGCACGGGTAATCCCTACATAACAGAGGCGCCGTTCCTCTTCCATCGCCGTATCATTCATAAGAGACCGGACGCCAGGGAAAATGCCTTCATCCATACCGGCAATGTATACGACAGGGAATTCCAATCCCTTGGCGCTGTGCAATGTCATAAGGGTGACCTTATCATCTTCTCCATCATAGTTGTCCACATCATTAACCAGGGCCACCTGCTCAAGAAATGCAGTAAGGTCCCCATCTGGATTATTTCTCATAAAATCTCTGGCTACAGACAACAGTTCGCCCAGATTTTCTTCCCTGCTTTCTGACTGCGGATCATCACTCTTCTGCAGATTTCTAAGATATCCAGTATCATCCAGCACTTTCTGTATCAGCTGGAATACATCCCCCTCCGACACCGCATTGAGCAGTCCGAAAATCAGGGCGCTGAATTTCTGCAGTTTCTGTCTGGCTGAAGAGGTCACATTGGTATCTTCCGCTGCCATAACCGCCTCAAAAAGGGAAATGCCATGTTCACTGGCATATTCTGACAGTTTTTCCACCGTAGTTGCACCAATCCCACGTTTTGGCGTATTGATGATGCGACGGAGACTGATATCATCCCTCATATTTCCCAGCACCTTCAAATATGCCATGATATCCTTAATTTCTGCACGGTCATAGAATCTTACTCCGCCAACCATAGTATAGGCAATCCCTCGCCTGACGAGCGCTTCTTCCAGAATACGGGACTGTGCATTCATTCGATACAGAATAGCCATATTCCCATAGGGAACCCGATTCTGTTCATGAGTCTTTTTCATGCTGGAAACAATATAGTTAGCTTCCTCATGCTCATCTACCGCTTCAAAATGCTGGATAAGCGCGCCTTTTTCATTTTGTGTCCACAACCGCTTGGATGGTCTGTCCAGATTATTCTTAATGACTTCATTAGCTGCCTGAAGAATAACTTTAGTCGACCGGTAATTTTGTTCCAGCTTAATTATCTTCGCATCCGGGTAATCCTTCTGGAAATCGAGAATATTCCTGAGATCCGCACCTCGCCAGGAATAAATACTCTGGTCCGCATCCCCAACAGCGCAGATATTCTGACGGTTTCCTGCTATATATCTGGCCATCAGATACTGCGCATGGTTAGTATCCTGATATTCATCAATCAGAATATAGTGAAAACGGTTCTGCCACTTTTCACGGATTTCCTTTTTCTTGAGCAGTTCTGTCGTTACCAGAAGCAGGTCATCAAAATCAAGCGCATTGTTGCGTTTCATAGCCGCATCATACCGGTCATAAATATCGGCTATACGTTGAGCAAAAAAGTTATCTCCCACCGCTTTCCGGTAAGCTGCCGGGCCAAGCAGACGGTTCTTAGCACTGGAAATATGCCCGGCTACAGCATTTGGCTGGAACTGTTTATCGTCCAGATTCATCTCCTTCAGTATATTTTTTATAAGCTGTTTGGTATCATCTGAATCATAAATTGTAAACTGAGACGTATACGGTGGATAATTCTGTATTTCCCTCCGGAGGAATCTGGCTCCAAAAGAGTGGAATGTATACATCCAGATATATTCCGCCTCACTCCCAACCAGGTTGTGTACACGTTCTCGCATTTCCTGAGCCGCCTTATTTGTAAAGGTGATTGCCAGAATTTTATGCGGATCAATCCCCTTTTCCAGCATATATGCAATACGACAGGTCAATGCCTTGGTCTTACCGGAACCTGCCCCGGCCATAATCAGCAGCGGACCATCAATCTGCTGTACAGCAGCACGCTGTTCTTTGTTCAGGCTATCTAAAAACTCAGCCATGTATTATTTCCTCCTCACGTAGGATTCGAATTTCCTTCTCAATAAACCCAATAGAATCTATATATCGAAACCATAATAAAACCCGTACATTTCCTATGTTATGTACGGGCCTTATATTTATGCAGTTAACCTTAACAGAAATTATTCAGCATACGCCTTGATAAGCTGTGGGGATACCTGCTTCTTACGGGACATAACCTTTGGCAGATATACGCAGTTATCTTCAGCATTCTTATTAAATGCCTTTTCTGCAACATCCTTTGCACCATCAGTGAACCAGAGATACGTATCTTCGGTAAGAATATTGGTCACCATGAGATAGGAAGCAACATAGTTATGCGCTGCACGGTTCTTTTCCAGTGCTGCCATAATATCAGCCTTCTTCGCATTGATTGGTTCTACATCCATTACAGAGATCTGTCCAACAGTGAATACCTTACCTGCTGATTCAAATTCCTTGGTATCATTTCCAGCAAGCTTTTCAGCCGGATAGTCAGAAATATCAGCACCAGCCTTAAGCATTTCCATGCCGTATTCTTCGTAATTAACTCCAGCCAGTTCAGCCAGTTCCTTAACTGCTTCGCGATCCTTATCCGTGGTAGTCGGGGAACGGAACAAAACGGTATCAGAAATAATAGCAGAAAGCATCATGCCAGCCATAGCTCTGGACGGCTTCACATTGTTCAGTTTATAAAGATTATAGATGATGGTATTCACACAGCCTACCGGGCAGAACAGAATGAAAATCGGGCTTGCTGTTTCAAAATCACCAATTCTATGATGATCTACCAGTTCAATAACTTCAGCATCCTTAATGCCATCCACACACTGCTTGGATTCGTTGTGGTCAACCAGAATAACCTGCTGACCAGCTTCTACATGGTCAATAAATTCCGGTGCTTCCACGCCAAAATAATCCAGAGCAAATTTGGATTCTTTGTTTAATTCGCCTGCGCGATAAGCAGCTGCATCCATTCCCAGTTCACGCTTGAGATTAGAATAGCTGATAGCTGCTGCAATAGAATCCGTATCCGGAGACTTATGTCCAATAACGATAACTTTGCTCATTTGTATTCTCCTTATTTACACAATCGATGAATCTTTAAGTATTATACCATAAACCAGAAAAAAATCAGTTTAAACTTTTGACTTTTTCTATTTTTCCTGATATCAGTACTCAAACTCCAATAAAAAAGAATTGTGGAAATACCTGTTGTATTATCCACAATCCTTTCTTATGCTGATTATCTGTTCAGAAGCTTTTTACGGATTCCGGAGATGCTCAGACGTTCCAATACGATGAACAGCATTGGAATAATGAAAATCTGGAATACGGTCGCTGAAGTTACACCAAAGACAACCGCAATACCCATTTCGGAACGGGAAACAGAACCTGCACCGGTAGAGAGCGCCAGAGGGATGTTCCCGAGAATAAATGCCAGAGATGTCATCAGAATAGGACGAAGTCGGATTTCTGCCGCTTCAATCGCTGCCTGTACAACGTCCATACCATTATCCACTCGAACCTTTGCATATTCAACAATCAGAATCGCATTCTTAGCTGCCAGACCAATAATTGTCAGCAGCCCAATCTGGAAATAGATGTCGTTATATACATTGAATGCGAAGGCTGCCACAACGGCTCCGAAGAACCCGGTCGGCAAACCAAACAGAATAGAGAATGGAATCTTCCAGCTTTCATACAGAGCTGCCAGAGACAGGAATACGAACAGAATACCCAGGGACAGTGCATAGACTGTCTTATTTCCTGCTTCAATTTCCTGTTCTGATGTATCTGCAAATGCATAGCTGTATCCACTCGGCAATACCTGAGCAGCCACTTCCTGCAAGGCGGTCAGTGCCTGACCGGAAGAATAACCGGATGCGTTGCTACCACCAATATTAACAGCCGGGAAGTTGTTAAATCGAGTAATAACTGCTGCAGTACTGGTCTGTGTCGGTGTGATGAAGTTTCCAATCGGAACCATGTTACCGGATGTATCACGAACGGTAACATATTTATTATCCGCCAGATTCATACGGAATGGTGTATCCCCTTCTACAACGACCTTATAGTTACGACCAAACAGAGTGAAATCATTTACTGTGTTTCCGCCGTAGAATGTAGCCAGTGTACTGAATATATCGCCAATGCTTACCCCATTCTTTTCCGCCTTCAGACGATCTACATCATAGTGGTACGCCGGAGTATCCATACGGAATGTAGTATATGCACCATTGATTTCCGGTCTCTGGTTAGCTGCAGCCAGGAACTGATTGATTATGCTATTCAGTTCTTCCATGGAACCGCCGCTCTTATCCAGAATATACATAGAGAACCCTGAAGAATTACCCAGCCCTGGAATCGGCGGTGGGTTCATGGCAATAATACTTGCTCCCGGATTCATAGCACCAAATGCAAAAGTTTTTCCTATAATGGCGTCTACTGATGTATCCGCAGTCTTACGTTCATCCCACGGCTTTAACTTAACGAAAGACGTTGCCGCATTCGACTTCTGGCCGCCGGACAGAATATCAAACCCGATAATCCCCATTTCTTCCTGTACCCCAGGCTGTTTTGCAATAAAGCTGAGGAATTTTTCCACTTCCTGGTTGGTACGAACATTGACAGAACCTTCAGGAAGCGTAAAGGACGCAAAGAAATAGCCATTATCTTCTGATGGAAGGAATGCCGTCGGAAGCTTAACAAACAGAACACCGGAAATTACCGTTAATGCGACCAGTACGCCCATAGGTACAATCAGGCGCTTTGACAGCTTACGCAGGAACTTACCATATACTTTGACCATCCGGTCAAAGCCATTATTGAATTTGTCCCAGAATCTCTGCAAACGACCTCGTTCAATAGCTTTGGATTCTTCCTTAAGGATAGACGCACAAAGAGTTGGAGTGAGGGACAATGCAACAAATGCAGAAAGAATAACAGAAATGGCAATGGTTAAAGCGAACTGTTTATACAGAATCCCCATGATACCGCCGAGGAATGATACCGGCACAAATACCGCAGCAAGTACGCAGGCAACACCGATTACAGGGCTCTGCACCTTCTGCATTGCAATATAGGTCGCTTCTTTTGGCGATTTGCCATTATATCGCATTTCGTATTCGACGGCTTCGATAACTACGATTGCATCATCGACAACCAGCCCAATAGCCAGTACCATAGCAAACAGAGTCAGTGTATTAATGGTAAACCCTAATACTTCGAATGATGCAATGGTCCCCAGCAGGGATACCGGAACAGCAATCATCGGAATCAGTGTGGATCTCCAGTTCTGGAGGAATATGTACACAATAATGGCTACCAGAAGCAATGCTTCGAAGAAGGTATGCATTACTTCGTTAATGGATGCGTTAATAAAATCGGTATTATCCATATTAATAGTATATGTCATATCTTCAGGGAAAGACTTAGCATCCTCTGCCAGTTTCTGCTTAATCTGTGTCAATGTCTGTACTGCATTGGCATCACTGGTCAGAGAAATACCGATAGCCGATGAAGGATGAGTCCCGCTTCGTGAAATAACATCATATTCACGCTGATCCAGTACAATTCTGGATACATCCTTCAGCTTAAGCAGCGAGCCATCTTCATTGGTTCGAAGAACAATATCCCCAAACTGTTCCGGTGTCTTCAGACGCCCTTCCGCATTAACGATATACTGCAGTGCAGTCCCCTCGGTAACCGGCGCAGTACCAATAATACCACCGGCAATCTGCTGGTTCTGAGTAGAAATAGCGCTTACAATCTCCGGTGTAGTGATGTTATTCTTCGTCATCTTCATCGGATCAAGCCATACACGCATTGCATAATCAGAACCCCATTCTGTAACGGTACCAACCCCTGGAATAGTCTTCAATTCATCCAGATAGTTAATGCTGAAATAGTTATTAAGGAACGCTGCATCATACGTGTTATTTGGAGACTGAAGAGAAATAACCAGTGCCATATCACCAGAAGACTTCTGAGTAGTTACCCCCAGTGTCTTTACTGAATCCGGAAGACCGGCTGTAGCCTGGCTAACTGCGTTCTGTACTCGAACGGTAGCCATATCATCATCTACGCCGCTCTTGAACTGCACATTCAGTGAATAAGAACCATTGGAGTTACTGGTAGAAGACATGTTATCAAAGCCTTCTACAGAAACTACCTGCTTTTCGATAACTTCAGCAACCGTATCGTTTACAACCTGGGAATCTGCACCATAATATGTAGCATGTACAGAAACCTGTGGTGGAGTGATATGTGGATATCGGTCTACTGGTAATGTGAACATGCAGAGCACCCCGGCAATAGAAATGACAATAGACATAACAATTGCAAATATAGGACGCTCAATAAAGAATTTTGACATGAGACCTCCTTACTTACCGGTGCCGCCTGCCGGCTGTGCGGTCATAGCTTCCTTAGCCTGCTTTTCGAGGGTAGCCTTTGTAACTTCAACTGCCTGAACCGCCTGACCACTCACAACCTTGGCCTGGCCAGCCACAATGACTTCATCTCCTGGATTCAGGCCGGAAGAAATGATGGAATACAGGCCATATGTACCAATTACATTCACAGGCTTCTGTACTACCTTCCCGCCAACCACAACATCAACCATGTTCTTGTCAAGCAACGGAATAATTGCCTGCGTTGGAACCAGCAGACTGTTAGCCGCCACCTGAGAATCAGAAACAACCGTAGTAAACATACCCGGCATCAGCAGGTTTCCTGGATTCGGGAATGCTGCCTTGAAAGAAATCTGTCCCCCGTTCATGCTTGGGTTGATCTGTACAATCTTTCCTGTATATCCATATTCGGAACCATCAGAAAGCTGAAGCTTCAGAGAATCCCCTAAAGCACTGGTTCCGCCATGTTCACGCACGAGGTTAAGATATTCCGCTTCAGACATATCAAACTGAACGTAGAGCGGATCAGAAGAAGAAATGGTCACCAGTGGTGTGGTTCCTGCTGTAGCATAGGTTCCCACATTGACATCATCCATAGAGAGCGTCCCTGTGAATGGTGCCGTCACAATCGTATCATTCAGATTATCCCTTGCAATCTGAACCTGCGCCTGAGCCGCATTAACTGCAGACTTATATTCAGAAACGGCGGCCTTCTGTGTGTCATATACCTGACGGGAAATAGCCCCTCCGGCAATCAGCTTTTCATAACGTGCCAGATCAGTCTGGGCATTCTGATACGTTGCTGCTGCTCTGGCTGCATCTGCCTGTGCAGAAGCCAGATTAGAGCGATAAGTTCTTGTATCCAGACGATATAATGGTTGTCCGGCCGTTACCCGTTCACCACCACTTACATATTTCTCTGTAACTGTACCGGAAACCTTAGCCTTTACAGGAACTTCCTGCAAAGCCTCCACCGTGCCTGTGTACTGACGCTGAATCGGCGTATCGGATGTAAACACCTTAAACGTGTCCACCTTGGCATTTGGCATTGCCTGCTGCTGGTCAGAACCACAGCCGGAAAGCAGTCCAGCTGTCAATACTGCCGCTGCCGCAGTCGCTGCGAGCCATTTTCTATAATTCATTATTTACCCCCTGAAACAAAAAGTCTGCTTTTGTAAAACTATATTATCCTAATATTAACAAAACAGGGATAATGTTTCAATAGCTAGCTATCTATTATATCCCTGTTATAACTTCGTTATAAGGCATCCACTGGCACCTTGACTACCGCCTTTTTTAACTGTACAGGCCCTTCGGGACCGGAGCAAAGCGGTCGGTGTAAATCCTCAGGGAAACAGATAACGAAGCTTCCCGGTGTGAGATGCACTCTGGTTTCCCCTTTTCTTCCTTTAAAAAAGTACAAGTCCCTGTCAGGATGAGATTCTATGTTTTTCTCAACATAGCATACCGGCTGGATTCCCATGTATTCTTCCCCCTGCACAAGAAAGGCAATATCGATAAACTGTTTGTGCCCTTCCAGTTTTCGCTGTTCTTCCGGTTCCGTAACCGGAGATTCCAGAGAAAGGCGGAACCCGTTCACTTCATAAATTCCGTCAGCCTTTTCTGCCAGATTCATCTGTACCATCTGACGAAGGCACTGATAGATGGTATCCGGAAGCTGATTTGCATATTTTTCAAGATTTGCTGCTTCTCCACTGATCATTTCCATACTCCTTTTTTTACATTGTCTTCTTATGTTACCACAAAGCAAATACCCTTTGTAATACATGACCTTTCGATTATCTGCGCCTTTTCCACGCCCACAGAAGCCCATATACTACCGCCACCCCGATTATCAGTCCCATCAGCCTTGCTCCATTGGTTTCATAGTAAACCATATCATGGCCAACGAAGACCTCGATGAATACAGAGGGAAACTTACCAATCAGGCTTCCTTCCAGATGATGGAGGAAGCTGATATCAGACACTGCACACACTGCTGTCACGAGCCCATTAGGAAGATAAGGTATCATACGGCTCAGCGCCACAATCTTCCAGTTGTCGTACGTACCCATCTTCCTTATCAGGCGGTTTTTCTCCATCAGATGCCTTGCCAGGTCTCGAAACATAAGACGCATCAGAAGAAAGGAAATTACTACTCCGATAACTTCGGAAAGCCAGGAAAGGATAAATCCCCAGAATAGACCAAAGACGAGGGCATTGGCTGTAGATATAAAAATAGAAGGCAATACCCCGGAAACATTTACCAGCACATCCAGCAGAATGCTCACTAATACCGCATATGGCCCAAAGCTTCTGAGATAGGAAATGGTCCCATTCAGATCCCCATTGACAGACAGATAATACATGGTCCGGTAAAAGCCAGGATTAATCACATATATTAAGGCGAACAGGAAAAAAATAACAGCAAGAATGATGAGCTTTATCTTTGCATCACTCTGCTGATTTACATGTTGTTTATTCATATTCCTCCCAGGCCGGTTTTCCGGCAGAAGACTTACATTGCCTGCTTGTAGCTTCATCATAAGCAAGCCCGGAGAGTACGTCAATAGCCTTATCCCACTCTTTATTTAAAATTTAATAAGGCCTTTCTGATATTCCTCCAATGAATCCGCCTTATCCTGGACAGCAGGTTATTATTTCCCATGAATTCGCTGCTTCCCGGCAGATATATACAAAAAAGACATCAGTCCCAATCTGAACTGACGTCTTTTCTCTGATATAAACGAAGATGCTTTCATCTCCGGCGTTTATAAATGGAGCGCCTAGAGGGATTCGAACCCTCGCACTCGGTTCCGGAGACCGATGCTCTATCCCCTGAGCTATAGGCGCCTGACGAAAGAATTATAACACATACTGACGTAATGCTCAAATACTATACCCATTTTACCAGTATGTTAAAATATATATCATTAGAGGAGGTGCACCCCATGGAAAACGAAGAAGAACTTTCCGCTGAAGAATTACAGGAGCTCATGTCCTGCTATAAAAAGGAACTGGCGCATATTTACCGTACAGCTTCCGCTAAAAGGGCCGCTGCTATGAAAAGAGATACATTCCATCGAAACACCCTGCTCAGGCAATGTGATGAGGAAATGAGAAGTGACATTGATTCTCTGAAAAAGAAGTTTGGTATTCACTATTAATATCATCCAGAAGTTGACATAACTTTTACCATAGTGTATATTAGTTATATCAGCTTATGGATCATTAGCTCAGCTGGTTAGAGCACCTGACTCTTAATCAGGGTGTCTGAGGTTCGAATCCTTGATGATCCACCAAACTAAAGGAGATGCGTTGCATCTCCTTTTTTACTGCCTTTTTTCCCGGCGGCCTGCCCCGCCCCTCTCACAGCCTCCGCCTTTCCCCATGGGATTTTCTTATGTAAGAGAAAATTTCCTTGACGTTGTTTCCCGGCCATGGTAATATAATCCCATCAGCTTATGGATCATTAGCTCAGCTGGTTAGAGCACCTGACTCTTAATCAGGGTGTCTGAGGTTCGAATCCTTGATGATCCACCAAATCAAAGGAGATGCGTTGCATCTCCTTTTTTACTGCCTTTTTCTTCTGCTTTATAAAGAATATTAAAAATCGCCAGCCCACAATGAGCTGGCGATTTTTAATGTCTTTTGAAACCATTCCCCTCAGACATTAATCTTCCCCTGTCTGTAAGATAACCCCGCAAGGATATCCAGATGGAATATGTTATTTTTCTCCGTATCAGATTCCTCCCGGATTATCTCAGGTGAGTAAGAACTGTTCGAACACATAATTCCCTATAGCTGCCCCATGGGGTGTCATATGGATCATTCCCTCATCTTCCCTGAGCAGCTTCTGTCTTTTCAGTACTTCCACTGTATCCTTATAATAAGTTTCCATCGGATTTCCGTACCTTTCCTCAAAAGCCTTCCGGCTGAATCCTTCCCGCATGCGAAGATGCATAAAGCAATATTCTTCAATTTCTTCATAGACGGAAAGCTCTGTCTTTTCTTCCGGCGGAAGCTGCCCTGAAAGCAAAGCACGTATATATTGCCTTATTCCGGGAACATCTTCAAAACGCATATGTCCAATGCGCGAACAGGCAGCCGGCCCCAGCCCCAGATAGTCGTCAAGACGCCAGTATTTCATATTATGCCGGGAACGATATCCCTTTCTGGCAAAGCTGGAAATTTCATATCTTTCCAGTCCGTAATGAGGAAGAATTCTGCACATGGCCTGATACATCTGCCAGCTTTCCAGTTCATTCGGACGCTGCAGCAGACCTTTTCTCATAAACTGTCCAAAACGTGTTCCTTCTTCAATAATCAGACTATATACTGACATATGATTGACCGGGAGATGCACAGCCCAGAGCAATGATTTTTCAAAATCCTTTACTGTCTGCCCAGGGAGTTCATACATCAGATCCAGACTGATATTATGAATTCCTGCCCGATAAGCATGGCGAATGGCCGCCGTTGCCTCACTGGCCGTATGTCTCCGCCCCAGAAAAGAGAGCAGAGTGTCATTATTCGTCTGTACTCCTGCAGAAACCCGGTTAATTCCCATCCCCTTTACAGCGGACAGGTAATCCGCTGTCATATCGCACGGATTCATTTCCATCGTAATTTCTGCCTGTCTGTCTATGGAAAAGCACTGATGCAGTGTATCCATGATGACCGACAGAGACTCCGGAGAAAGCATAGAAGGGGTTCCCCCTCCAAAATAGACAGAATCACATATACGGTTTCTGAATTGCGGGCTTCTCAGTCTTATTTCCTCGCAGAGGGCCTGTACATACCGCTCATCGGTATTCCCTGCCAGGGAATAAAAATCACAGTATCCACATTTTGACCGGCAGAAAGGAATATGGATATAAAGTCCAAGTGTCTTATTATTCGTCATTCTGAAGAACCGCCATGAACGCTTCCTGTGGAATCTCGATACTTCCTACCTGTTTCATACGCTTCTTGCCTTCCTTCTGCTTTTCCAGAAGTTTCTTCTTACGGCTTACATCCCCGCCATAGCACTTAGCCAGCACGTCCTTACGATAGGCCTTTACTGTTTCTCTGGCTACAATCTTACTGCCAATGGCTGCCTGAATCGGTACCTCAAACTGCTGTCTCGGAATAATATCCTTCAGTTTCCGTGCCAGGGAGCGCCCTCTCGATGCCGCATTACTTCTGTGAACAATCACAGACAGCGCATCCACAAGATCTCCGTTCAGGAGAATATCCAGCTTGACCGCATCCGTATCCTGATAACCATCCAGCTGATAGTCCAGTGATGCGTAGCCTCTGGTGGATGATTTAAGTTTATCAAAGAAATCAAAGATAATTTCTGACAGCGGAATTCGATAAGTCAATGTGACACGGGTCGTATCCAGGTAAGTCATGGTAATAAAATCACCGCGACGGTTCTGCGCCAGTTCCATAACAGCGCCCACCATATCCGATGGCACCAGAATATCCACTTTAGCTATTGGTTCCTCAATATGTTCAATGTTGTTCTGTGGTGGCAATGCCGATGGATTGTCTACCATAACCACTTCCCCATCCGTCCTGTACACTTTATAAATAACAGATGGTGCCGTAGTAATAAGTTTAAGATGATATTCACGTTCAAGGCGTTCCTGTATCACATCCATGTGGAGCAGACCCAGAAATCCGCATCGGAATCCGAAGCCCAACGCTGTTGACGTTTCCGGTTCAAATTCCAGAGCCGCATCATTAAGACTCAGTTTTTCCAGTGCGTCCTTCAGCTGATCATAATCCTTGCTGTCGATAGGATAGAGCCCGCAGAATACCATGGGCAACGCCTTTCTGTATCCCGGCAAGGCTTCCGTCGCCCCGTTTTCTGCGGTAGTAATGGTATCTCCTACTTCACAGTCATGTACATTCTTAATGCTTGCGCAGATAAACCCTACAGACCCGCAAGGCAATTCCGTATCGGCCTTAGGCAGCGGTGAAAAGTATCCTACTTCCGTTACCTTATACACCTTGCCAGAAGCCATCATACGGATGTCCATTCCAGGACGCACAGAACCACTTACAACTCTTACGTAGGCAATGGCCCCCTGATAAGAATCAAAAATGGAGTCAAAAATCAGACACTGCAGAGGTTCTTTACTCTTATCTTCCGGAGCCGGAATCTGTTCTACAATCCGTTCAAGGACCTTATCCACTCCAAATCCGGTCTTAGCACTGACTTCGATAGCATCTGACATATCCAGCCCGATGATATCTTCTACTTCCTTTTTCACACGTTCCGGATCCGCACTCGGCAGATCTATCTTATTGATTACCGGAATTATCTCCAGATTATTATCCAGTGCCAGATACACATTGGCCAGTGTCTGTGCCTGCACCCCCTGGGTAGCATCTACAATCAGAATCGCCCCTTCACAGGCAGAAAGGCTTCGGGATACTTCATAGTTAAAGTCAACATGCCCTGGTGTATCTATCAGATTCAGTTCATACACATCTCCATCTTTGTACTTATACATCAGACGGGCCGACTGTTCCTTGATTGTAATTCCACGCTCACGTTCCAGATCCATGGTATCCAGAATCTGAGCTTCCATATCTCTTTTCTTTACTGTGCCCGTCAGTTCAATCAGACGGTCGGCCAGTGTAGATTTTCCGTGGTCGATATGCGCGATAATTGAAAAGTTTCTAATATGTTTCGTATCCATAACTCATATTCTCCATCAAAGGAAATCGGCCGAATTTATTATTTCAGCCGATGTCCATAAATAACTATTTAAATTGTAATGCATTTCACGCCATGTGACCAGTACTTATCCCATGATTTATTGATTCTGTACGCTTCTGTCTCTGCGAAGATAGAGATATACGCCAAAAAGAAGCCATCCACTCAGGATAATCCACTCCCTTAAGTCCAGGGATACCGGGCTGGCCGGAATCAATAACAGCCCGGTGAGGAAGCTGCCGGTTATGATACCCAGCCATATTCCCAGCTTACCGCCTGGAACATGGTACGGTCTCTTCAGATCCGGATACATGGTCCTGAACTTAAGGCAGGCTGCCGCAACCATGGTACAGGGGAGAATAAAGGCAAGTCCTGCTATTTCCGTCATTGGAAGGAGCATATGATATCCAAGGAATGGACCAATGATGGTAAGTACCGCCAGCAGGATGTTGGCCGCTTTAGGTGTTCCTCTCTTATCTACCCTGGAAAAGGCAGCCGGAAGCTGTCCTTTTCTTCCCATAGCCAGAATGATACGGGACGTTGCAGAAAACAGTGAATTCATCGGTCCCAGCGGGCTCAGGGTAGCGATAATCAGCATGAATATAGCCAGATATCCGTTAATATCCCTTAATACGGACAATGCCGGAATCGGGCGTGACGCAAAGTCAGTCCACGGAACAATCGTGCTGAACGAATAGATACAGATACAGTAGAAAACAGCCGATGCCAGTACCGTAAGGCCAATCACACGTCCATAATTCTTCCAGTTGATATCCGGTCTGGCTTCTTCTGCCTGATCCGGAATGGTATCAAGCCCTGTATAGAAATAAGGTGTAAGCACAAGAACGGAAATCAATGCCATGCAGAAATCCCTGCCGCCGGTTTCAGATGCCGGTCCATGCACGAACTGGAAAAACGGATAAAAATTGGAAGTTCCTCCGCGCCAGAAGGAAATGACCATAGCAATGAACATCCCGAGGAAAAGCATCCTCGTGAGGAATTTCTGCAGTTTGGCCATAGAAGACGCCCCGCGGAAATTCTGCAGAATAACATAGCCTGCTGCGGCCAGACCAAACAGCAGCGGATAAAGATATACATCCGACCCAAAAATAGTATACAGCTTGACCGAACGGAGCCATGGCCAGTAAGCGGAAACCAGTTCCGTCATTATTGTGGTAATGGCCAGTGCTTCCCATGGACAGACTATGCCATCCCCAAAGGCCAGAAGCCACCCGGCCAGGAAAGACGCCTTTTGTCCAAAAGCGCGTTCCACATATTCAACAATCCCCCCGGAAATCGGAAGGGCTGTCGCCAGTTCACCAAAGCAGGCCGCAATAGGAAGAAGGGCTATCCCGCCCAGGAAAAAGGCAATCATAGCCGCCAGCGGCCCGCCTCCCAGTACGACCCAATCCCCTACCATCAGAATCCAGCCAATACCTACTATAGCGCCAAATCCAACGTTAAAATAATCAAGATTCGATAATGTTTTATGCACCTGTCCTGCTGGTGCCTTCTCGTTATCCACTACAATGCATCCCCTTCTTGTTATAATTTTGTTATATATCATCATATCATTTTTGCCATTTATTTTCATATGCAGGTATTTCCACCATGCAAAAAGGACGGTTTGCTTCAACCGTCCTTTTTACTGTCATACTTTACAGCAATCTGTTATGCATTTTTAATGGATTCGCTGTAATCTGCAATAAACTGTGTCAGCGAATGCAGTGCTCTTTCTGCCAGCTTCTGATTCTTTTCCTTCTTTGGTACCCGTTTAGCCAGCGAAGGAATCAGTCCGAAATTCACATTCATGGGCTGGAAGTTCTTTCCATCATAATGGCTGATATACCACATGAGGGCCCCCATAGCTGTTTCTTTAGGAAATGCCTCAGGTTCCACCCCATGAATTCTGGCCATGACACTCCATGCCGCTACAATCCCTGATGCTGCAGATTCCACATAGCCTTCTACACCGGTCATCTGTCCGGCAAAGAACAGACCCTGACGCTTTCGCGCTTCCAGTGTGGCATTCAGCAAATCTGGAGAATCGATATAGGTATTTCTGTGCATGACCCCATAGCGTACAAATTCTGCATTCTTAAGCCCCGGTATCATACCAAACACCCGGCGCTGCTCTCCCCATTTCAAATGAGTCTGGAATCCAACAATATTGTACTGTGTCCCCTCTTCATTATCCTGGCGAAGCTGAACAACCGCATAAGGTTCCTTATCAGTCCCGGGAAGTGGAAGTCCTACCGGCTTCAGCGGACCAAACCGCATGGTATCTTCTCCGCGCGCTGCCATAACTTCGATAGGCATGCAGCCTTCAAAAACCTTTCCGTTTTCAAAACCATGCACTTCTGCGGTTTCCGCATGAATCAGCGCTTCTCTGAACGCATGATATTCTTCTTCGTTCATCGGGCAGTTGAGATATGCAGCTTCCCCCTTGCTATATCGGGATGCCTTATATACTACGGAGAGATCCATGGATTCTTCTGTAACAATAGGAGCGGCCGCATCATAGAAATGGAATCCTTCTCCACCGCAGAACTGCTGGATGTCTTCTCCCAGCTTTCCTTCTGTCAGCGGCCCTGTGGCAATGATTACCAATCCTTCACGTGGAATCTCTGTCAGTTCCTCGTGTACCACTTCAACCAGTGGATGCTCTGAAACCAGGCGGGTCACTTCTCTGGCATATCCTTCTCTGTCCACAGCCAGCGCACCGCCAGCCGGAACCTGATGGGTATCCGCTGCCCGCATAATCACAGAATCCATCCGTCTCATTTCTTCTTTAAGCAGTCCTACCGCATTGGTTATGGCGGCTGCCCGGAGAGAATTACTGCACACCAGCTCTGCAAACAGCTCTGTGTGATGTGCCGGTGTCTGCTTTACCGGGCGCATTTCTACCAGACGGACAGGAATGCCATGCTGCGCCAGCTGCCATGCCGCTTCGCTCCCTGCAAGCCCTGCACCAACCACAATTACTTTCTCGGTCATTATTTACTCCTTTTCCCTTTATTCACTGGCTTTCTTTGTCTTTCTTCTTGGATATTCTGTACATTCCTGATTGGAACAGAAAACTTTTTCCGTCCCGTTCTTATATACTCGTTTTACCATAATATGGCCGCAAACCGGGCAGAATTTATCCACCGGCTCATTCCAAAGCGCCATATCACATGCCGGGTAGGTGCTGCAGCCATAGAAATAACGTCCTCTGCGGGATTTTCTCTTTACCAGATGTCCCTTTCCACATTTCGGACAGGTAATTCCCGTGTCAATAACAATGGATTTGTTGGTTCCGCATTCCGGACAATGGAGATACCGTCCATACGGTCCATTCTTGTACACCATAAGTGCCCCGCATTTTTCACACGGCTTATCTGATTTCTCTTCCGGCTGATTGTTCACATTAAGTGATTTGGTATTATGGCATGCCGGATAATTAGAGCAGGCCAGATATTTCCCAAAACGACCAAACTTAATAATCATAGGTGAGCCGCACTTTTCACATACCTGGTCAGACACCTCTTCATTGTTCTTCCGTTCTTCTTCCGCATGCGCATCAGCTTCTTCCAGCTCTTTGCTGAAAATACCGTAGAAGTCGGTGAGTACCTGAAGGTATGTAGCATCACCTTCCGCAATCTTATCCAGCCATTGTTCCATATCTGCAGTAAAGCCGATATCCACAATACGACCAAAGTATTTCTTCAGCAGTTCAGTTACCTTGAATCCAATTTCTGTCGGAATAAACTGCTTCCCATCCTTTTCCACATACTTTCTTCTCTGGATAGCATCCAGAATAGCTGCATAGGTAGAAGGACGACCAATCCCCTTTTCTTCCAGCGTCTTGATGAGGCTGGCTTCCGTGAATCTTGGCGGAGGTGTGGTAAAGTGCTGTTCCCCTTCACTGGATATAGGAAATACGATTTCTCCCTTTTCCAGCGGTGGCAGATATTTTTCAGTTTCCCCTTCTGCCTTTTTACGGGATGCGGCTTTCATAACGGTGGTAAACCCATCAAAAACCACATGAGATCCACTGGCGCGCAGCCGGGCATCCCCACAGGACAGTACCGCTGTAGTATTCTGAAGAATCTGTGGTGCCATCTGGCTGGCAATAAAGCGGTTCCAGATCAATGTGTACAGTTTAAGCTGATCTCTGCTCAGCGAAGAAGCCACCACATCCGGAGAAAATGCAAGCGATGTCGGGCGAATAGCTTCATGGGCATCCTGAGCATCTTTGGCCTTATGATAAATATTCGGCGTTTCCGGTACATATTCCTTTCCGTAAACACTCTCAATGTATGGAAGGACCTGCTTTATCATTTCCTGGGAAATACGTGTGGAATCTGTACGCATATAGGTGATGAGCCCAACATGTCCATGACCAGCCAGTTCAATGCCTTCATACAGCATCTGTGCCAGCATCATAGTCTTCTTTGAGCTGAAGCCCAAACGGTTTACTGCATCCTGCTGCATCGTGGATGTAGTATACGGAGCACGTGCCCTTCTCTGCTGTTTTCTCTTGGTAACAGAAACAACTTCTGCCTCTTTCCCCTGAATGAGAGCCAGCGCTGCATCCGCTTCCTCCTTGTTGGCAAGACGAGCCTGCTTCCCCTTATCATCCAGATACTGGGCAGAGAACACTTCGCCCTTCAGCGTCTTGAATTTTGCGTTTACAAACCAGTATTCTTCAGGAACAAAAGCACGTATTTCCTGTTCTCGTTCACAGATAATCCGCACAGCCACGGACTGTACACGACCGGCAGAAAGTCCTTTATACAACTGCCTCCACAGCCAGGGAGACAGCTTATAGCCTACCAGACGGTCCAGCACACGCCTTGCCTGCTGTGCATCCACCCTGTGCATATCTACCGGTCCTGGATGCTTGATGGCTTCCTTAATGGCCGGCGGCGTAATTTCATGAAAGGCAATACGGACATTATCCTCCGGATTCACATCCAGCAGTTTGGATAAGTGCCAGGAAATTGCCTCCCCTTCACGATCAGGGTCCGTTGCCAGCATGACATCGGAACACTTGTTGGCTTCCTTCTGCAAAGCATGAATAACATCCGCCTTATCTTTGGAATTTACATATTCCGGTTTAAACTGATTTTCAATATCCACCCCCAGTGAGCTGGCCGGTAAATCCCGAAGGTGCCCCATAGAGGCCAGCACCTTATAATTCGATCCGAGAATTTTTTCTATAGTCTTAGCCTTTGCCGGAGATTCCACGACGACCAGATGTTTTCCACCTGCAGTCGGTTTCCTTTTAAAAACCGGATCTGCTACTTTTGTTTTTCTGGTTCGGCTCTTTTTCTTTGTTCCAATGGTAATTGTTCTTTTGATAGACACGTCCATCCCCCTCTTACTCAATAAGAAATGCCTGTGACATGATATATCGGTATCGGTAATAATGAATTCTATTGTACAACAGGACGTCAATTTTTGAAAAACAAAACTGAGCCGGTATCCTTCCTGCCGGAAAACAGTTCATAACCTGGCTTTTGGCTCACAAAGCAGATTCATGAGTCACATGATATGAATCATACGCTCTGTTTTCCTGATTCATCCTGATGCTTTTAATTTCCATTTCATTCTGTCTGTACGAAGCAAGCCCGCATGGCATCCACAATAACAGATGCATGCAGGCTTAGGCAAGAACACAATCATTATATCATATGTCCCTCACCAGAGCCGATTACATCAGTATATTCAGCTTTTCATTTTCTTCCCTGTTTTGCTGATGTACTTCATCTTTATGTCCAACGCATATATCATACTTTCTCCTGCCCCACTTGCAGGAAAGTCCCCTCCGAAAATTCTCCCCCTGCCACTAAATCATCGGTTGCACCATTTGCATCAACGTGCTTCATTGAAATATGCGTCCTCATACTATATACCCGTGCTGTTCAAAATAAAAAGAAGACCATGTAAAATGGCCTTCTTCCTATGCATGCGTATCCTGTTATCCCCTGATAAGATGGATTGTGCCCCCTGGGTCCCCCTGACGGTATATTGGCACATCAAACAATATATTATCCGTCGTACCCTCACATATCCTCTCTCATGAGGCCCGGAAATTCATATCGCCACAAAAACCCCGTTCCTCACTTCTCTTATCTTCCCTTTACATTGCAATTTAACCAGCAGCAGTTTCAAACGTGGGATTGAAAACCCAGATTGCTCCAGAATTTCTTCCTCCGTCACCATACTGCCGGTACTGCAAAAACGATACACCCACTCTTCATCCGGCTCAAGCACATCGGCATGACCGGGCTGTGGTATTTCTGTTATTCCCCAGTTATATTCCTGCAGTATTTCCACCGAACATGTTACACATATAGCCCCCTTTCGCAAAAGCCGGTTTGTCCCCTTACTCAGAGATGAGAATATGCTTCCCGGAACAGCGAATACATCACGTCCTTCTTCTAACGCAAAATCAGAAGTTATCAGTGAGCCGCTTCTTTCCGCCGCCTCTACTACAATGACGCCACAACTCATTCCGGCAATGATGCGATTTCTTGCAGGGAACTGCCGTCCGCAGGGGCGCACCCCCAGCGGATACTCAGACACCATGGCACCACCATGTTCACAGACCGCTTTAAACAGCTTTCTGTTTTCCTGTGGATACACGTAATCCAACCCAGATGCCGCCACCACTATGGTAGCTCCACCACTGGCCAGCGCCCCCTTATGAGCTGCCGTATCAATCCCCCTGGCGCCTCCCGACACAATGGTTACCCCATGCGCAGCAAGCTCTTTTGCCAGCTGGTATGACACATTCACTCCATAAGGTGTTGCTTTTCGTGAGCCAACAATGGAAACTATCCGGTTCCCCTCCGGCAGATTTCCCTTATAAAAAAGAATTGCCGGTGGATTGTTCGTCTGACTAAGTAACATTGGATAATTGCTCTCAAAACAGGTTACGCACTGTACCCCTACCCTCCTCATATCCTCCTGAATCCTTGCTATGTCCGTCTTTCTCCGGTAAGAGATTAACTTCTGTATCACCGATTCCGGCAGGGTATGTGATGCGTACAGCTCTTTTTCTGTTGCCCGCCAGACTTGTTCAGCCGACTGAAAACAGGTAAGAAGTGCACGCAATCGTCTTGCTCCCACCCCGGGTACACCAGTAAGTGCAGCCGCAAAATAATCCATTATTATCTCCTTGTTACACGACTGCGATAACTGATTGCCTCTATAATATGTTCAGGTTCTATCTGTTCAGCTCCTTCCAGATCCGCGATTGTGCGAGAAACCTTAATGATTCGATCATAACTTCGCGCTGAGAGATGCAGCTTATCAAAGATATCTTTCAGAATTTTTTTACCTTTCTCCTGCAAAATACAGGTCTCTTTGATTTGCCGATGCCCCATCTGTGCATTATTCTGCATGTGCCATTTTCGCAGCCGTTCACGCTGTATCTTCCTGGCTGCCGCTACCCGGGCCGCAATTTCCCGAGATGTCTCTCCCTTTTTCTGTGAAGTCAGCTCCTGATAACGAGGTCTGGCCACAGATACGTGCAAATCTATACGATCCAGAAGCGGGCCGGAAATCTTTCTTGCATATCTTCGGATTTCCCCGTCCGTACAGCTGCAGGCATGATCCGGATCTCCCAGATATCCGCAGGGACATGGATTCATCGCTGCTACCAGCATAAAATCCGCCGGATAGGTAAATGCCGCATTCACTCTGGCTATATGTACTTCCCCATCTTCCATTGGCTGCCTGAGCCCTTCAAGAACCGAACGGGGAAACTCCGGCAGCTCATCCAGAAAAAGTACTCCGTAATGAGCCAGCGTAACTTCTCCCGGTCTGGGTATGGAGCCGCCTCCCGTGAGACCAGCCATGGATATGGTATGATGCGGACTCCTGAATGGTCTTTCCCGTATGATATGTTCAGCCTTAAACAGACCAGCCACACTGTAAATCTTAGTTACTTCCAGCGCTTCTTCCCGGTTCATCGGCGGAAGTATGGTGGTAATACGGCGGGCCAGCATGGTCTTCCCGGACCCGGGAGGACCTATCATCAGCAGGTTATGAGCCCCTGCCGCAGCAATTTCCATGGCCCGCTTGGCCAGCTGCTGTCCCTGTACTTCAGAAAAATCAACCGCATAAGTCACGGACTTCTTTTCTTCCCGTCTTATCTCCGGATGCAATGCAGCGTGTTCCAGCATCGCCTCCACCAGTTCACGCAGTGTCTGTGGTGCAAATACCTGGATTTGTTCACACAGCAGGGCTTCCGGTGCACTGCTGGGCGCCATAATGAATATGGAAAATCCTGCCTGCCGTGCCGCCAGTACCATGGATAATACCCCGGGAACCGGCCGTATACGCCCCTGTAAGGAAAGTTCACCTATAAAAATCCGTCCCTGCAGACATTGCCCTGAAATCTGTCCACTCGCTGCCAGAAGTCCTATCGCTATAGGCAGATCCAGACCAGAACCATCCTTCTTCAAATCAGCCGGTGCCAGGTTCACTGTTACCTTTCCCAGTGGAAACTGATACCCGGAATTCTGAATCGCTGCACGAACCCGTTCCTTGGCCTCCCTTACTGACGCCGCTGCCAGTCCTACGATATTAAAACCCGTGACCCCTCTGGAAATATCCACTTCCACCGTAATCACATGCCCGTTAATCCCCAACGTGGTTGCCCCTGATACCTGTGAAAACATATGTCCCCTCTGATTAATCAAAATGCATTTTTCACGTGATGAATCTTCACTGCCTGTTTCGCCATATCTCCCCATAAGATTTCAACGATATCAAACCGCACATTCACATGACACAGCTCCCGTTCCGCCATATACTGCCGGGCCATAAACTGAAGCCGTTTCTGCTTTACCGGATTTACTGCATCTATGGGATTGCCAAAGGCCCTGTTCATTCTGGATTTCACCTCAACAAAGACCAGTGTCTCTCCATCTTTTGCAATAATATCCACTTCCCCATGGGTTCGTCTGTAATTATTTGCAATAACCGCATACCCTTTGCGCTTAAGATACGACGCTGCCAGCTGTTCTCCCTTTCTCCCTGAGCTGGTAGTTCCCATTATCCCCCTCCCATGCTTTCATCAATAAGTATGTTACTTGTATATTATTACATTTTTATATACAAAAAATCAAGTACTGTATATAATTTTTTTATTTTAATTTCATATATTGCATGTTTTATACATTTTTCAGGGGAGCTTTCCAGGAAATATCCGGCTTTTCTGTGTATCATAAAATGGGATGTGAAAAAATAATTTATCATTTTTCACATCCCATTTTTAATTCTTATTCAACTAACGACTTCATAACCATACTTTTTACCGGTTCAAAACTCTTTCTGTGAATCGGAGTAATTCCCAGACGATGAATGGCTTCTATATGCTCTGCCGTACCATACCCTTTATTGCTGGCAAATCCATATCCTGGATATTCCTTATCATACTGATCCATAATATGATCCCTGTGCACCTTGGCAATAATGGAAGCCGCCGCAACAGATGCGCTTCTGGCATCCCCATGAATCATCGATTCCACCGGAACCGGTAAATGCAGCGGCATGGCGTCTACGATAACCGCCTCTGCCTTTACCTTAAGGGTTTCTATCGCCCGATACATGGCCGTCAATGTGGCGCCATAGATATTTAACGCGTCAATTTCTTCCGGAGGAAGGCTGACTATGGAATACGCTACCGCTTCCTTTTTAATTTTTTCAGCGATTTCCTCTCTGTGTTGCGGAGTCACCTTTTTTGAGTCATTCAACCCCCGGCAGAACCAATGGGAAGGCAAAATCACCGCCGCTACGGTAACCGGTCCCGCCAGAGGACCACGTCCCACTTCATCCACTCCGGCTACCGCATATATATTCTTCTGATAGAATCTGTTTTCTGTATCATACAGGGCTTCTACCCGAAGATGTTCTTTCGTATCCCTTTCCATCCGTTTCATATAGGCCTGAATCAGCTTCTGTACCCCTTTGCGCTCATCTGACATAAATTCAGCGAGCCTCTCTTCTGATACCTCTTCCTGTGCAAGTATATCTTTGATTTCACTGATTTTCATAATAATCTCCAGGAACACCGTCCAGAGTGATTCGTCCAAGTTTTCCGCTCCGGAAATCACTTAATACCGCCTGCTGCGCCCTTGCCGTATCCACAGCTCCGCCCTGCAGAAGGCTGCCTCTGCGTCTTCCAACCTTTTCAATCATCAGTAGAGTGTCTTCCTCCGGATTATCAATGCCGTATTTTTCCTTCAGCACTTCAGGAGAACGAACACTCAAATCCTTTAAAAGCGCAGAGACTACCTCAAAGGAGTCAAACACATCGCCTGCGATGGCCCCTGTAGCCGCAAGGCGAAGGGCTGCCACCTGGTCATCAAATTTAGGCCACAAAACCCCTGGTGTATCCAGCAGATCCAGCCCCTGGGCCAGACGTACCCACTGTTTTCCCCGGGTATGTCCGGGAGTATTCGCTGTGCGGGTTGCCGCTGTACCAGCCAGACGGTTAATCAGCGTCGACTTGCCTACATTCGGTATCCCCAGAATCATGATTCTGGCTGAGCGGTTGCGGATTCCTCTGCGTTTCCATTTTTCCAGTGCCGGAGCCGCGGTCTCCTTAATCGCTGCCAGTAATTTTTTCCTGTCCTTATTACTGGTACTGCTTACCGGAATCACACGGATACCTTTTCCCTTATAAAAGGATACCCACTGCTCGGTAACTTCCGGATCGGCCAGATCGGCCTTATTCAGAATAACCAGATGATTTTTCCCCTGAATAAGCTGTTCAACCATAGGGTTAGCACTGGAAACAGGAATGCGGGCATCCAGCAGTTCCACTGCAACATCCACCATTTTCAGGTGTTCAATAATCAGCCGTTTCGTTTTGGCCATGTGACCGGGAAACCATTGAATAAGCATAATAACCTCCAAAATTCGTTTTTCCTTATCATACCATACGCACGCAGCCCATTTATCCGGCCTCTCATTTCATAAGGGACACAAGACAGGGGCCTGCCTCCGCAAACCAGTTATAAAAAATATCCGCCCTTTCAGGAAAAGGCGGATACTCAATATTCAGAATTCTGCAATCATAACCCCATATGATAGAGGAGCAGATATACAATGGCCCCTACAGCAGCAGTACATGGGATGGTCAGAATCCATGCAAATACCATCTGGTAGGCTACGCTCCAGTGCACAGCGTGGAACCGGGTTGCCCAGCCAACCCCCATGATAGAGCCTGTGACTACATGGGTTGTAGATACCGGGAGGTGCAGCACCGTAGCAGTAAAGATAGTCATTGCAGAATTTAAATCGGCTGCAAGACCATTGACCGGCTGCATACGGAAAATTTTATTTCCCACGGTGCGGATGATGTTCCATCCTCCTACGCTGGTGCCAGCACTCATAGCCAGTGCGCAAGCAACTTTAACGTACACCGGGACTTCCAGTGCTCCGATGAACCCACCGGACAGTAAGGCCAGAGTAATGATGCCCATAGACTTCTGTGCATCGTTGGAGCCATGAGAAAATGCCATCAACGCAGCAGACAGCACCTGAATCCTTTTGGCTACATTGTTGACCTGACCTTTGCTGAAATTCCGCAGAATAATATAGAACAAAGTCATCATAATATAGCCGCAGAACATCGCTACTACCGGAGAGAGTACAAGGCCACTTACAATGGTCAGAATCCCGTCTCCATTAATAGCCCCTATCCCATAAGAGATAATAACTGCCCCGCAGATACCTCCTATGAGGGCATGTGAGGAACTGGACGGCAGACCGACCTTCCAGGTGAGCAGATTCCAGAAGATAGCCGCTGCAATAGCCGCAATCAGCACTACCGAATCAACCATGGAAGGCGATGTCACAATGTCTCCACCGATAGTTTTGGCTACACCGGTGGAAACCATAGCCCCCACAAAATTTAAAACAGCAGACATAATGATTGCCACTTTTGGATTCAGTGCACGTGTAGCAACACAGGTAGCAATAGCATTAGCCGTATCATGGAATCCGTTTATAAAATCAAACGAAAGAGCCAGGATGATCAGAATGATGATGAGATAATATTCAGGCATATTTCATTACCACTTCTTTAACCAGATTTCCCACATTTTCCGCCTGGTTGGCAGTATCTTCCAGGCCTCCCATAATTTCCTTCCATCGGATGATATCTATAATCTCATGGGTTCCGTCAAACAATTCAGAAATAGCACCTCGATAAATGACATCGGCTTCACTTTCAAGCTTATTCAACTGTCTTGTATGAGCAGCAATTTCTTTCTCATTCTTATCGATATCCTTAAGCAGACGCATCAGTTCAATCATTTCCCCAGACATCTTTTCAAGGATATTAACCATTTTCAGAGGTTCTGACCAGGTATTGTTTGCATGGTAAATGCGAAGACTTAATACCACATCCTTCATATCGTCCACACAATCATCCAGTCTTCTGGTTAATGCGTAGAAATCCTCCCTGTCAATCGGAGTGATAAACACTTTTTTCATACGTGCCACAATATCTATTGTCAGTTTATTGCCTGCGTGTTCCAGCTTTGTGGCTTCTCTGCCATTTCTTTCTAATGTTGAAATGTCCTGAAGCACTTCTTTTGCCAGTAATACGCTCTTATGAAAATTTCGGGCATTGGAAACAAGATAATCAAAAAATTCTTCATGCTTGTTGACCAGGCTGAACATGTGAAATCCTCCCCACATGAAATGTATATACAACTCTTCTATTCATCTTATGATAGTTGTGTAAAGTTTATGTAAATTATTACAAAATAATTGACATAAATCTCCTTCCGGCTCCATGTTATAAACAACCCTCACTGCCAATCCATGCTTACTGTCACCCCATACTCATGGCCCGATTGCCGAAAATCGCTGTATTTACTGATAAAATCGTACTTTTTAACTTCTGTGGATAGATTGCCGGACCATATCAAAAGATATAGCCTCTGTCCATATGAAATGAGGCATTCTTTTTTTATTTCTGTAAAGCCATTTTGTATTTTCACAATCTTTACATTCTTCTGTAAAAACAGACGGAAGACAATAAAAAAAGCACATCCATTCTGATGTGCTTCATGTGGTGGGCGATGACAGGATCGAACTGCCGACATTCTGCTTGTAAGGCAGACGCTCTCCCAGCTGAGCTAATCGCCCATGTCTTTCAACATATGAGTATTATACTCCATTTCTTCCCGATATTCAATAGGTAATTCTAATAGCTCGTATTCTGCATCAGAAAGATGTTCACAAATCATGATTTTAAAGCCTTTCGACCGCTGAACCCCTGCTGCAGAAAATCCCCTGGTTCCCCATGATTCGCTCTCCCCTGAAATGGTATTCATAGCATTGTTTACAGTCACGCAATGCGTTATTATAGATTATCTGAAATATATAACGACACAGGAGGCATATTTTGGCTACCAAAGGATATCAAAGTAAATGGGCAGTTTTCTCCATGTCCGTCCCTATCTTCATTGAAACCGCCCTGCAGATGATGGTTCCTAACATCGATCAGTTTATGCTGAGCCGGTATTCTCAAAATTCTGTTGCCGCAGTTGGCAATGATAATGTTATTTTCAATCTGGTTATTTTATCACTGGCGGTGCTTTCACAGGCTGCTACGATTATGATTTCGCATTATCGCGGTGCACGAAATCTTACAAAAATCAGTGAAATTTGTACAATTGCTCTCTTTACCAATCTGGTGCTTGGCCTGGTGATAAGTCTGATTCTTTTCATCCGGGGAGACTGGGTACTTACTCTTCTGGAAATTCCTCCTCACATATGGGGTGACGCCATTCTTTACATGCGATGGATTGGCCTGTTTGTATTCATCCAGAGCATGTATATGGCTTTCATTTCCTTTCTGCGAGGCTTTTCACAGCTTCGTCTGACCATGTTCTGCTCTCTGGCTATGAACATAATAAACATTGCAGGAAATATGATTCTGATTCATGGCCTGGGACCTATTCCTTCGCTTGGAGTGGCCGGTGTATGCATTTCCACCAATTTATCCAAGATACTCGGGTTCCTTCTCATCATTTACTTCTTTCATAAATACACTCCGGCCAGATTATCTCTCTCTTACATGAAACCATTTCCATGGCATACTCTCCGACAGATTCTTAATCTGGGAATTCCTACCGGCGGAGAAACTTTTTCGTATCAAATGTCCCAGACTATCATTATGAAGTTTGTAAATATTTTTGGTGTCATTGTCATAAATACCAAAGTATACTGCTATATACTGGCTATGGTCAGCTATGTATATTCTCAGTCTCTGGCCATGGCTACTCAGATTCTGGTTGGTTTCTTTAAAGGAGCCGGAGCCAACCAGGAAGTCGATAAGAGAGTGAAATTTACTATTTCTGTGGCTACACTTATTTCCGGAAGTATCGCGCTGCTACTATATCTAAACTCAGATTCCATATTATCTATATTTACCAGTTCTCCGGAGATTCATGCATTGGGCCGACAGATTCTCTTCATTGAAATTTTCCTGGAAATCGGCCGGGCAGTCAATATGAGCATGGTCATGGCCCTCAATGCAGCCGGGGATGTAAAATTTCCAATCACCATCGGTATCATTTTTATGTGGTCCGTAGCCACCTTTGGATCCTGGCTGTTAGGTGTCCACTGGGGCTGGGGTCTGGTAGGTATATGGATTGCCATGATGTGTGATGAATGCACACGGGCCGTCCTTTTCCTCATCCGCTGGAAACAGGGCGTATGGAGGAAAGCGGTTGTATGACACCTTACAAAACAGAATAATATTTTGAACAAGTCTGAAAACTTCTGATATCCTGCGTATCAGAAGTTTTTGGCTTTATTGCAGAGGACAGCGAATTCCTTTTTCAGGGAAGCTACGGCATCGGCTCCGCCTTCCACGCCGTTAAGCATTTCATAAATCTGTGCAAGTTCCATTGTCTGAATGGTCCTTTCTGCGGGTCTTCCACCCATAGAAAAAGAACCGTTCTTTAACGTCTGCGATTCTCAAAAGACGTGTAAACAACTCAAAACTGTTCATGTCAATACAAAAGCACCCACGTTTGTGAGTGCTTAATATTACATTCCCGGCGTCACGTCTTTAATACCTTTCAAAAGTCTATAGGCTTTTTTCATCATGGTATTGTTCTCCAAATACTCCATACCAGCTAATGTAAGTCTTGGTTCAATTAATACAAAATCAGAGCCACATTTGTTCGTAATAATACGAATCCCCTTAACGTAATTTTCATCAACCAACATTTTTAAAAGATTAATGAACAGTGGATTACTTATTCCAAAATATGCTGCTGTAAAATGTTCTTCATCAAATTCTTCATACTGCATACTGTCACTTATATAACTGAGAATTTTATAAATCAGTTTGAAGTTACCAATTTATCTCTTCCTTCTTGATTCTTTCTATTTCTGCATTTATGACGTCCTTTTCACTGTAAGATTTACCATTAAAAAGTGTCCCCTTCCGCCAAAATTCGTCTAATTCTTTTTCAGTATATTTACCGCTATCTTTCATTCGTTTATATTTGGTTATATGCTCCATAGAAGGAAGTCGTATCATGTTTGCCTCCATTTTAAAATGTATTTTTCAACCCATAACATCATTTGATTTGGTACCTTTTCTTTATTATACAATTTAACAAAGGCTTCTTCCAAACACTCTGCGCCATCATTTTCATCATCACTATATTTTGTAATTCCTTTAACGCAGCATGATTGAATGTCTTTTTCTCGCTGAACCAACATCTTATCATCATTACAATCAAAATAAGTTAAAAAATGTCCCATTTCATGTACAGCAAGTCCCTCTACATTTTTAGCTGCAAGTTGACCCGCTTCATGTGCAATTTCAAGCTTCTGGTTTATAGTATCAATATTTCCCCAATTAAAATTGGAGTTAATAACAATTCTATGAGAAATGACATTTCCTATTTTCAACCCTTGATATTGTAATGGAACCTTTTCATTATTCAGAAATTCCACAGATATCAAAACAGGTTTATCAATATTGTAATTCTCTTCAATCGAGTCAAATGTCTCTGCTAGCTTGTTGGTTATTTCTCTTGGAATTCCAACAGCATCAGTTTCATCAAATGGGAATAATACATTTCTTCGTACTACAGCCTTATTATTTAACCGTAAATTAACAGATAATTCTGTTGCATATACTTTTTCATAATGGCATAAGCAGTGAGGGTGTGCCGGCAGTTCCGGTGCCTTATCCTTTGGGAATATTCCGGGCCCCAGCCCGTAAGCATCTACCTTAGCATATTCATCGCAGATATCTTCTGTAGGGTGCCGGGTACTCGCTACCCATCGATAAGCCACTACATCGGGGTCATCCATGGTATCCTTCAGAAAACCCTGATACCAGGCACGGGCTGATTCTGTTCTGGCTATGCGCTCGGCTACATATCTTGATTTCTCTTCTACTGCCGTTCGTATGGCTCTTTTCAGTGCCTTGTCAGAACACGATTCTACCGCATCCAGCAATTCCTTATAGGATGTTGTCAACGCCCCGTTAGGCGCTCCATTGTGTGCCAGACGGTCGACTACACGTCTAGTTTTCCTTACAAGCTTCTGCAAGGCGATAATGTCGTTTTCCCCTAAATCAGAACGCCGGGCGAAGTTCACCACATCCTGCAAATACTTAGGAAGCCTCTGCTTTCTTACCACGTTATCCGTAGTATTGTACCCATCATAAAGGGCCCTAGCCGATTTCATGGCATGGGCCCCTTGTTTGAGCTGTTCTTTTATGATGTTTAGGTATGATTGCATAACAAAAAAACGCACCGAAATTCGGTGCGTTTTTTATGGTGGGCGATGACAGGATCGAACTGCCGACATTCTGCTTGTAAGGCAGACGCTCTCCCAGCTGAGCTAATCGCCCATGGTGACCCGTGCGAGATTCGAACTCGCGAACCCGCCGTGAAAGGGCGGTGTCTTAACCACTTGACGAACGGGCCACTGGCTCCTGAAGTAGGGCTCGAACCTACGACCGATCGGTTAACAGCCGATTGCTCTACCACTGAGCTATTCAGGACTACAACGTAAACCATTATATATGTTCGCGTTGTGTTTTGCAAGTAGTTTTTTTGCGTTTTTTATCTTTTTTTCTAATTCTGAAAAATCCCTCTGTCCCCCGCCTTGTTACAGATACAATGCGGATATCACGCTGCAGCTTTTCCCTTGCTGACAATCAATAGGGCAGCTTATCTGTGCCCTGTGTTTCCTTCGTCACTACCGGACCACTCAGATTCGATGAAATATCCCCTGGAACCCGTGTATATGGGAATTTCTTCCTGAGCTGTCCAATAAGTTCCTGCATTACAGTCCGTACACGAAGCAGAGTCAGTTCGTCTTCCTTCCGAATGCTTACCCGGTCATCCCGAATCCCATTTTCCCCTTGCTTCCAGGAATAGACATCCACTGTGACATACAAAACGGTCCATGGATCATCATCAAAAAGGAATGGACGATAAAATGTATATTGTCTCCATGTGCTTACAACCGGCAGCACTACAATATCTGCCCCGGATGTTTCTCCCACAGTCTGCAAATCTTCCGGCGATACTCCGGACTCATAGGCGCTGTTGTCCATAAGCTCATAATAAGGATAACGGAAAATGCGATGCATTTCTGACGTCAGGTAGTCCGCCCCTTCCCGGCCGCTTCCGGAATATGCTGTCGGCAAAAGAAGCACCTGCCTTGTGTTTTCAAAACTTCCTGATTTGACTCCCTCTTCAGCAAAGGAAATCTGAATTCCCAGTATCACACTGAGTATACATAAAAAAGTCAGACAGAATTTCTTCATACTTTGCCCCCTTTACCATTCTATTTATTAGATTATAAATCCATTGAATGAATAAACTCAATATATCCAGACGTTTTTCCTGTCAGCCTCACTCCATGCTGTACCTTTATCTCATAACTTTTGGGCAATCATTTTATCCCATAATGCATTTCTCTCTGCAACCTTCATTATATAAGTGTTATATATGTGGTATACTATATAAAAGAGTTTTATATGGCAGGGAGATATTTCTATGAATAATACAGACTGGAAAATCCTTATTTACCTCAAAGAAGAACGCAGTATCAATAAAGTAGCTAAACGCCTTTTTATGACACAGCCATCTCTGACATATCGTTTGGGCCAGATGGAAAAAGAAATCGGTGTTCCCTTGTTCATCCGTACAAACAAGGGCGTCCATTTTACTGATGCCGGAGACAGGCTTTATTCCTTTGCCGAAAAAGAACTGCAGCAGTATCAGGATATGAAAAATTATGTTATCCATGACCCTAATGATGTATCCGGGGTACTCCGTATTGGTGCCAGTCAGTCCTTTACTCAGTCACATATGCCGGAAATTCTCAAAGGGTTTGCTGACAAATACAGAGATATCGACATATCGCTTACCAATGATACGAGCGACCATCTGGTAAAGCTTATTAAGAAGGAAGAAATCCAGCTGGCCATTATCCGTGGCACGCAGGAATGGTATGACTATAATCTTCTGCTGGAACGTCAGCCTTTATACCTTATCAGCGCGGCCCCCATTGATAAGGAAACCCTGCCTCAGCAGCCAGCCATCCGCTACAACTCAGATCCTACACTGGAAGAGCTTCGGGTCCGCTGGTGGAAACAAAACTTTGATAAAGCCCCCCAGTTCGTACTGGCCGTAAACGATTGCCTGACTACGGTAGAAATCGTAAACGCCGGTCTGGGCCATGCCATTGTAACCGGGGATATTCTGAAAAAGTGCAAGCCTGAAATCTACAGGCAGATGATTTATGACCGTTCAGGGAATCCGATAACCCGTTCAAGCCATCTGATCTGTAAATCAGCTATGCTTGGTTCCAGCACAGTAGCTGCATTCATTGACTTCATTAAATATTTTTTCCATGCAGATCAGAATCAGGAAGAAGATCCTGAACTTCGCGGCTAACGCAATCCGCAAAAAACAAAAAAAGAGTGATGACCATCAGATCATCACTCTTTTTGTTATCCATAAAATTCCCTGGGAAAATGATTCAATCGTTTTCTTTTGCTGCGATACTCTTTATCCCAGGAAGCCATCAGCTGCTGAAATCTCTGATTATGACTGGGTTCAAGCAGATGTGTAAGTTCATGAATTACCACCGATTCAATCAGATCTTCCGGTTTGGCCGCCAGATCCAGGGCAAATGACAGCTTCCCATTCCTGAAGTTGCAGCTGCCCCAGCGGCTGGTCATGTTTTTGATTGTCAATTCTGATGGATGAACCTGCATAACCGCTGCCCATTTCTGCACCAGACATACCAGAATGGGGCGAAGCTGTTCTCCCCATGCCTGTTCCAGCATCCGCTTTCTGTCCGTTTCCGGTGTAACGGTCAATACGACCTCATCCCCCTGAATTCTGCATGAACTACTGCTTCCCTGAATTACACGAAGGGTTACTTCTCTTCCCAGCAGCCAATGTTTTTCGCCTTCTGTATAGGTATATGCCCTTTGTCTGGTAGAAACCTTAGCCCAGCTGGATTCTATCCAGCTTTTTTTCTGCCGTATAAAATCCTGTACCTGAGCCTCCCGCATCCCCCAGGGTATGGTCACAAAGACCCCCTCGGGTTTTACCCGGATGGTAAGGTTTTTTACCCGTTTTCTTTTAAAAGTAATCTGCATTCCCGTTGTCAATCTCTGAAATCCTCATCATTCAGCGCCCGGATATTCTTTTCCACCGCTTTCGACAGATTAGTCCTTTCCGGCTTCTGAATCCTTTTCCAGAATATCCCCTTCTGTTTCAAAAAGCGCTTCCGCAAATTCCCTGGCATTAAACGGCTGCAGATCTTCTACGGCTTCTCCTACACCTACCCATTTTACCGGAACGTGGAGTTCCTCATGAACAGAAAGTACTACGCCGCCTTTTGCTGTTCCATCCAGCTTAGTCAGTACTACACCGGTAACTGGTGCCACTTCACTGAATTTTTTCGCCTGGCTGATGGCATTCTGGCCTGTAGTGGCATCCAGCACCAGTAAAGTCTGGTGCGGCGCATCCGGGATAATCTTCTTTACCACACGGCTGATTTTGCTTAATTCGGACATCAGATTTACCTTGGTCTGCAGACGTCCTGCCGTATCAATTAAGACCACATCGACATCCCTGGCCTTTGCTGCAGAGACCGCATCATATGCAACCGCTGCGGGATCGGCCCCTTCCGAGTGTTTTACTATATCAGAGCCGGTGCGTTCTGCCCATACAGTCAGCTGTTCAGATGCTGCCGCACGGAAGGTATCCGCTGCCGCCAGAAGGACTTTCTTCCCCTGGTTTCTGTAATAAGCTGCCAGTTTACCAATTGTAGTGGTTTTGCCAACTCCGTTAACCCCTACGACCAGGATAACTTCCGGATGATGCATTACTTCTTCGCTTCCTTCATTGTCTGCTGTCAGCATTTCTGCTACCGCATCCTTCATGTAAGGAAGTACATCTCCGGTTTCCTTAATCTTGCCTTCATGCATCCCCTGCCGGATTTTGCCCATAACCTTTTCTGTGGTGGCCAGTCCTAAATCGCCACTGAGAAGCACCGCTTCCATATCATCCAGAAATTCATCATCCAGCTTAGGATATCCAACAATCACGGATTCAATATTCTGAATCAGATTCTTTTTGGTTCTGGAAAGTCCTTTTTTTATCTTATCAAAAAATCCCATTATTCCTCCTTGATATAATCGCTCACACGTACAGTAATCAGTGACGATACCCCTTTTTCTGCCATGGTAACGCCCTGTAATGTATCTGCAAATTCCATTGTTTTCTTCCGGTGCGATATGATAATAAACTGTGTTTTCTTCTTATAGTCCTCAATCATACGGCCATATCTTTCTACGTTAGCATCATCCAGCGCTGCATCAATTTCATCAAGGAAACAGAATGGAGCCGGACTATAAGCCATAAAGGACAGAAGCAGGGCACATACGGTAAGTGCCCGTTCGCCGCCGCTCATGAGAGTCAGTGACTGGGTCTTCTTTCCTGGAAGCTGGAGGTATAATTCAATACCTCCATTGAGCGGATTCACCTTATCTGTCAGATCCAGGTGCCCTTTTCCTCCCCGGAACATTACTTTCATTATACGCCCAAATTCAACATTTATCTTCGCAAATGCCTGCTTAAACTGAGCTGTCATAGCGTCATCAATTTCATGGACAATCTTCTGCAGACCTTCTTCTGATTTTCTGAGGTCTTCAAGCTGTTTATCGTAAAATGCCAGCTTCTCCATATGTTCTTCATACTCAGCTTCTCCCTGAGGGTTTACATTCCCCAGTTCTGCTATACGCTTCTCCACAGAAGCCAGCATTTTCTTTATGTCCTCTCCGGAGCCTTTTATGCGGAAAGATTCTGCAGTCTTTTCCGTAAGGCCCATGGATGTAAGCGTATCCAGTTCGCGCGACTCATCATTCCGGAAAGATTCCAACCGTGCATCCAGCCCGGACATACGGCTGTCCGCCTCAGCATACTGGGCCTGCACTTTTTTCCAGTCTTCATCGAGCGCTATACGCCTCCTGGAAAAATCGCCGGCCTGCTGTTCCAGAATCTGCCGTTTCTGTTCCATAACTTTCCAGTGCTGATCCGCTTCTTCGCATTGTTTCTTCTGTGCCTTCAGACGTACGTTGATGTCGGAGACTGCCTGCTTTTTCTTTTCTATGGCTTCCTGCAGCCGTTCCAGCGTCCGGCCGGATTCTTCGTCTGCCTCCACAAGTTTATTTATCTCTTCCTGTTTCTGCGCCACATTGGATTCAGCACGGGTCAGCTGTACCCGGGCATCAGTTATCTGTTCATTCAGTGCATTGACCTTATCCTGAAGCTGCGCACTCTTTTCATCTTTTTCCGGCTGTTTTCCCGGTTTCTGCGCGTGTTCCAACTGTTCACAAAGATGCCTGCAGGCCTGGTCAGCCTGCTCCCATTGGCTTCTGGCCATCTCCAGAGAGTTCTTTTCCATCTGTGCGGTTTCCTCTTTCCCTGCCAGTTCTTTTTCCATTCCTTCCAGCCGGGTTTTCATGGATGCCGCTTCAATGGACCGGTTCTGCCATTCTTCCCTTTCCCTGGTGATCGCTGCCAGCAGAGATTCACATAAAGCATCCTGCTTTTCTTTCGCTGCTCGCTGCTGCCCGATTTCTTCGTGTAACGCCTTCTCTTTCGCTGCCAGCTTCTTTATTTCCGATTTACGTCCAAAATATGTATTGTCCTTCTTCCGCATAGACCCGCCGGTCATAGAACCGCCGGCATTGACTACCTGACCGTCCAGTGTCACAATTCTGAACCGGTATCGGTATTTTTTCGCTGTACGTCTGGCAGCATCCATATCTTCCGCAATGAGAATTCGCCCAAGTATGGATTGCATAATGCCGGAAATCTTTTCATCATGCTCGAACAAACTGGCTGCAATGCCACATATTCCAGGCTCCCTGGCTGCCTGTAAAATCTCCCGTACCGGATATCCGGACATGGAATCCAGCGGGTAGAACGTAGTCCTTCCGGCATGCCGGTTTTTCAGCCAGCTGATAATGGTCTGAGCCGTTTCCGATGTGTCCACCACCAGATTGGAAATCATACTTCCCAGTGCAATTTCTGCAGCTGCCGTATATTTTTCAGGAACACGGATCAGTTCTCCCAGTGGCCCGATAATATGCTGACTCCACGTCTCAGAGGCCTGCAGTACCGTCCTTGTCGTATGGGAGAAATTAACATGCTCTTCCATCTGTTTTTCCAGGTCCTTCCGTCTCAGCTGAACCTGTTTTTCCTCTGCCTGCCGTTCATTTAACCGGCGAAGCATTTCGTACCGTATGTTCTCCGCCTTATCCCGGGCCGCTGCATCATCTTTTCCTTTTTCCGTCAGTTGACTGAGTTTAGCCTCCAGTTCCAGATGTTTCCGGGTAAGTTCTGCTTTTTCTTCCTTTAGTTTACTGCATTCTTCTTCCAGCACCTTCCACCGCATTTCATGAGCCTGTGCCTCTCCAGCCAGACGGTTCTTATCTTCCTCCCTATGATTCTTTTCCTGAACAAGGCGTTCATGCTGTGCTATGGATTCCTGCGTTGCCTGCAGCTGCCGTGCATATTCAGCCTTAGACGCGAGAAGTTTTTCCTCCAGAAGCTCTTTCTGCTGTTTAATCGCTTCCAGGTGTTCCCTGCCGCTTTGGAGTTCTGCCTGAACAGCTTCTAATTCCTCCCGGCAGGCCTCATGATCTTCCCGGCATTCCAGCCGGGCCTGCTGTTCGTCTTCTCTCTGCTCTGTCAGGCGGTTCAGCTCTTCAGAGGCATGTTTCAGATTTTCTTCCTGCACTCTGCAATCTCCACGAAGCTGCTCTGCCTGTGCCTTTTTATCTGCCAGCTCACCTGAGGCCGCACTTAATGCCTTCTGATGTCCCCCCATCTCATTTTCCAGCTGTTTCTGCAGACGTCCCACTTCTTCCAGTCTGGTCATGGCTTCCTGTTTCTTTTCTTCCAGCCGGATCTGATCATTTTCATAGCGTGCCATCATACGGCGGGCTGCACTCAGTTTTAACAGTGCGGCCGTCACTGCACCTGTCTTTTTTTCCTTCTGCAGGGCACAGTACTTCCGTGCCTTTTCCGCTTCCACGCGGAGCGGCTCGCTCTGCTCTTCCATTACCGCCTTCAGGTCCAGTACACGCTCTGTATTGGCCGATGCCTTTTCCAGTTTTCTGAGGCCATCTACCTTTTTCATTCTGTATTTACTGATTCCGGCCACTTCTTCAAAAATGACACGACGTTCTTCCGGACGGGCTGACAGAATCCGATCCACCTGATTCTGCCCGATAATCACCATGGAGCCCTTACCGATTCCTGTATTAGCCAGCAGTTCCTGTATATCCTTTAACCGGCAGGACCTCTTGTTAATATAGAATTCACTGTCCCCATTTCTGAATATTTTGCGGGTAATAGAAACTTCTGCTGTATCCAGAGGCAGTTCATGTCCGGAATTATCCAGAATCAAACTGACCATGGCTGCATTTTTAGCCTTTCTCTTTTCTGATCCAGAAAAAATGATATCTTCCGCTTTCTGTCCCCGTATGTTTCTGACGTTCTGCTCTCCCAGAACCCATCTCACTGCATCAGAAATATTGCTTTTGCCGCAGCCATTTGGCCCGACAATGACCGTCATTCCCTCTGCGAAATCAATGGTCGTCCTGTCCGCAAAAGATTTAAATCCCTGCAAAATAAGGCGTATTAATTTCATTCCTGCTCCTTTTCCCCTTTATTCGTTATATAGAAAGGGAGGTGTTCCTCCTCTATGTTTTCACTTTACAAAACACTCATTTTATTTTACCATACATTATTTTTCCTGACCGTAAAGAACCAGGTATTCCTTGCTGCTGGTGCTGGCATGACAGAACAGAATAACCACATCATGACCGGATGTTCCGATCACAATGTGGTTATCTGCCATTTCCTGTAAAGCGTAAATTATCTGGAAACCCATGGGCTTCCTTTAAGTACAAAGCGCCAGGGAAATGTCCTGCCGTTTTCTGCATAATCAATATTAATCCGGGGTGTACATTCCACCTCTACCGGCGCATTACCTGACTCAATATACAAGGGTCCTGATGTCAAATCCATGCCATACATCGTTTTATCTATTCCCATCGCCATAGTCAGTCTGGCCGGACCGGCCGTAAGAAGCCGACCTTTTGCACGGGGCCGGTTCTTTTTCATAATCTCTATTCCTTCCAGTGGCTGTATAGCACGCAGAAGCACACCGCTGCCGGTTCCCGCAGGGCCGCATACAACATTCATGCACAGGTACATGCCATAAATGAGGTAAATATACACATGCCCGCCAATATCAAACATCGCCCTGGTTCTTTCCGTCATACCTTTATAGCAATGAGCAGCATCATCAGGTTTCCCATCGAGAAATCCACCATAGGCTTCACATTCAGTGATTCTCCCTTTCAGAATACCTTCCGGTGTTTCATGGACCAGGATGGATCCAATGAGTTTTCTGGCCGTTTCAGGAGCATTCCCTATATAGTCCTTTCGCTGCCACCTCATTGTACATCCACAGGAGTACCTATCTCCAGCCCTTCCGGTGGATTGGTCACTACCTGTTCTCCTTCTTTAAGGCCACTCAGAATCAGCACATTATTTCCTACCTTGCCAGCGGTAACCACAGTTCTGAAATCAATGAGATTATCTGCCGTAACTATAGCCACCTGACTGTTTGGCAAAATAGCTTTGGAAGGAACAATGAAACAGGAGGCATCCTGTCCGGTTTCAATGCGCAGTTTGTAATTCTTTCCAATGACAATCTGCCCGTCCGGGTTATCTGCCTGTACACGGTAAGCACTGATTTCCTTATCCCCCTGACCTTCCTGCCGGGTAAGTTCCGCATACCAGATGTTTTTGCCATCTGTCAGTATAACCGTCAATGTCTTGGTGTCCTTGGCCTTGTCCATCACTTTATCCAGTCTTGCCGGAAGTTCCAGATTGGCTGCCACAGGAGAATCCTGTCGAATAATCAATGCTGGTTTTCCTGCTACAGCCATCTTATCATTGGCTGCATAAACGGCAGAAACCACACCATCAATAGGAGCCCGGATACTGCAGTCAGCAATGGCTTTTTCCAGAGACTGCAGAGAAGCTGTCAGACCAGCCGGAGCGACTCCTCCGGTAGTGGTTACGGTCTGCGACGAAGCGGTGGAAGCATTACGTCCCTTAATGCGATTGTATTCTGCCCGGGTTATAATCCCCTGTTTAAGCAGGGAAGCTTCCATACTGTTGTCAATAGGTGCACCGCCCCCTGCAGACTGTACAGTAACCGTGCGTTTGGCCGATGCGGCAATCTGAGCGCGCAGCCCGGCAGCCTGTGCCTGATACTTGGATGAATCGACCTGAAACAGAACCTGTCCCGCCTTAACCTTGGTTCCTACATCCGGTATTCCCGATTGAATCTTCCCGGTAACCATAGGAATAACCGGCGCAGAATGGGCAGCTTCCGGTGTAACTGTCTGTTCAATAGTAAGAGGCACTTCAGAAAGCGATGCCGGTTCAACGGAAACAGATGGTTTCCCACAACCAGATACTCCCAGGACTACCGCAGTAACCGCCATCATGCACATAAGCCTGACAGCCCTTGTCATTTGTATTTTCATAGTCTCCCTTCCTGTTGCAAAAGATGAAGCTGCGGAAAATATACAATTCTCCACAGCTATATCATGGAAAGAACTTTTCTATTGTTTTTCCCTCGTTTACTCAAAAGTATACCACAAGTAGCGTTTTCCGGTAATCTGCACATGCAGAAATAAAAAACAGGGGCGGTTAATACCATCCCTGTTTTACTTCCAACCTTATGTGATTACAAGATGTGCTGCAGAAAGGTTTTTGTCCTTTCATTCTTTGGATGATCAAAGATTTGTTCACTGGTTCCTTCTTCTTCAATACGTCCATCGACCATGAAGAGAACTTTGTCTGATACTGAACGGGCAAAGGCCATTTCATGAGTAACTATAATCATGGTCATGTCCTCATCTGCCAGCTGTTTTATGGTCTTAAGGACTTCGCCGGTCAGTTCCGGATCCAATGCGGATGTCGGTTCGTCAAAAAGCATGATTTCCGGATTCATTGCCAGCGCTCTGGCAATAGCCACACGCTGCTTCTGTCCACCGGAAAGATTTCCCGGGTAAAAATCCCTCTTATTCCAGAGCCCCACCTTTTCCAGCAGCCGCTGAGCCACCGGAAGAATTTCTTCCCTGGTCATCCCCTTTACATATACCGGGGCCGCCATAATGTTCTCTAACACCGTCATATGCGGGAAAAGATTGAATGACTGGAATACCATGCCCATATTAAGGCATATTTTCCGCATTTCTTTTTCCGGCGCGTATACGGAATTGCCTTCCGCGTCCATCCGTGCCAGATACTGACCATTAATACAGATAGAGCCCTTCTGAATAATTTCCAGATGATTCAGGCAGCGGAGAAATGTACTCTTCCCTGCCCCCGATGGCCCTATTATGGAAACGACCTGCCCTTTTTCCATTGACAGACTGACCCCATGAAGAACCACAGAGGAGCCATATGTCTTGACAATATCTTTCATCTCTATAAATGCCATGATATTTACTCCTTATTCTTCATATACAGCATAGTGTTTTTCTATGCGATCCAGGATCTTGGTAAGAACGAAGGTGCAGACCAGATAAACTACCGCTGCCACTATGAACGGAGTAGTATCTACATCTCTCTGTACCAGAGCACGGGTCACGCGCATCAGATCATTCATGGCCAGAACATATACCAGTGAAGTATCCTTCAGCAAAGTAATGACTTCATTGCCCAGCGGCGGAATCACCCGCTTTACCACCTGCGGGAGAATAATGTGCCACATGGTCTGCTTATAGGTAAAGCCCAATACCTTAGCCCCTTCATACTGGCCACGGTTGATTGACTGTATACCGCCACGGAATATTTCCGCAAAATAAGCGGCATAATTGGCAACAAAGGCAATGATAGCGGAAGAAAAATCGCCAAGCTGCACTTCCATTCCAGGGATTAAAGGTAATCCATAGTAAATAAAGAGAATCTGAAGCATCAATGGCGTACCACGCATCATATAAATGTATGCCTCAGCAATTTTTCTGAAGATTCCTATTTTCGAAATTCTGACCAGCGCCAGAAGCATTCCCAGGGGAAGGGACAGTACCAGAGTCAGAGCAAAAATTTCTGCCGATACACCAAGCCCTTCAATCATGCTCGGGAGAATCTGAATAATATAGTCTGTCATGTATTCCTCTTTCTGTGATTAAACACTCTGAGTTATAGCTTTAACAGTTTAAAGCGTGATTATTATCAATAGTAATCAGGAAGCTCTTTCTTGTCAACCTGAAATCCTGCCTCATGAATAAGGCAGCGCCTGATAAAAAGCGCTGCCCTACGTTTGATTACTGCCCTACAATAACATTTTTGCCAAACCACTTCTGACTGATCTTTGCTGCCTCGCCGCTTGCAATGACCTTCTTCATGCCTTCATTGAGCAGATTAACCAGCTGTGTATTTCCCTTCTTCACACCGACACCAAACTGTTCACGCACTACAACGCCTGGAAGAGTACGATACTTACCTGGTGCCTTTTCCTGATAGTAATTAGCCAGAACACTGTCGATAATGATAGCTTCCATACGCTTTGCATCCAGATCCATGTAGCAGGAAGTAAAGTCCGGATACAGCTTGAAATCCTTAAAGGAATTCTTCAGATTGGCATTGGCTTCAATCGCTGCTTCACCCGTAGAACCTTCCTGTCCGCAGAGATTCTTGCCCTTGAGCTGTTCTGCTGACTGGATTGGGGAATCCTTAAGCACTACATATACCTGATCGTTATTCATATATGGATTGGTGAAATCCATCTTCTGGTTTCTTTCCGGAGTCATAGTCAGACCATTCCAAATACAATCAATACGCCCGGAGTTCAGTTCCGTTTCCTTACTGCTCCAGTCGATTGGCTTAAATTCAATATCAACACCGGTCTCCTTGCTGATAGCTTTAGCCATATCAATATCAAATCCTACCAGTTGTCCCTTGTCATCTCTGAACCCCATCGGTGCAAAGGTATCATCCAGCCCGGCAATAATCTTAGTCGGTTTCCCGTCTGAAGCTGCCTGTTCATTGCCTGACCCACCACAACCTGCAAATAATAAAGCTGCTCCAATTGCAGCGGTTCCGATAATTGCCGTTTTCTTCCAGTTCATAATCATTGCCTCCGTCGTCTATTTCTTTATTTCTTTACTTAGTTAAATAATTAGTATGTAGAAATAATACCGTACATCTCTGCTTTTGTCAATAGCCCTTCTTTTTATTTTCTCTTCCCATTCTTCAATCACTGATTTATATCCCCCTATGTATATCTGTTATAATGAAATAAGTCTAATCTGAGGTGATAGTTATGACATATCCAATACAGCTGAATCTGAAAGCAGGCAAGAATAAGCCCTTCACCAGTAAAAAGGATACCTGCCCATTCTGTTCACCTGATAAGCTCACACATATTCTGGAAAAAGAGCCGGACCTGATCTGGCTTATGAACAAATATCCTATTCTCACCGGTACATGGCCAACAGTAATTATTGAATCGCTGCAGCATGACCTGGATTTAACAGATTACTCTGCTGAAAAATTGCATTCTGTTATTACGTTTGGCATGAATCACTGGCTGGATTTATCTCACAGCGGACGATTTAAGTCTGTCATTTACTTCAGAAACCACGGCCCGCATTCCGGCGGCTCCCTTGCCCACCCTCATTCTCAGATTATGGGATTATATAATCTGGATTACAGAGACAACCTGACCCCTTCTAATTTCAGAGGGCCGGTATTCTTTGAACAGGCGGACTGCCAGTGTTCTATTTCATCCCTGCCGATTGGGAATATTACAGAATTTAATGTCATGCTGAAAAAAGACGGCCACCTGTCTGCCTTTGCTGACTGTCTGCAGAAGCTGGCCCAATATCTTAAGAATGACTTTTTAATGCCTGTGGATAGTTACAACATCTTTTTCTATGAAATGGATCATATTTATGCCAAGGTTTTCCCTCGTTTTACCTCCAGTCCATTATGTCTTGGCTACAAAATTACGCCGGTACTGGAAGATTCCTATATAAACAGCATACTTAAAACCTTGCGTTCCCCACTTTATTTTGGAGATTAACATGAAATTATATGCATTCAGTGACTTCCATCTCTCCGGAGATCCACCAACTAAGCCGATGGATATTTTTGGAGATAACTGGAAAAATCACCGTGAAAAAATAATCGAGTCCTGGACAAATACCATTCAGCCGGAAGATACGGTCATTATGGCCGGAGACCTTTCCTGGGCCACCCATCTTCCCGATGCACTAAATGACCTGAAAATGTTAGGTTCACTTCCCGGCCGAAAGATTATTGTCCGTGGAAACCATGATTACTGGTGGGATACAGTAACCAAAATGAAACGAATGACCAATAATGCCTTTGAATTCCTTCATAACAATGCATTACAGGTCAATGATATCGCCCTGGCTGGAACCAGAGGCTGGATTCCGGAAACATCCCGGAAATTTACAGAAGACGATCAGAAGATTGTCCTTCGAGAAGAAGGCCGTATGGAACGGAGTCTGCAGGAAGCAAAAAAGCTAAACTGCAGCAAAATAATTGCTGTCCTTCACTACCCGCCATTTGATGAAAACAGACAACCTACCCACATGATGCAGCTTATTGCATCGTATGGAGTAAGTGACGTAATCTATGGACATATTCATGGGCAGCAGAATTTCCATAATCTTCCAGAAGAATTAGGCGACGTAAAACTTCACCTGACTTCTTCTGATTATCTGGATTTTAAGCCATTATTAATTCAGGAGTGGTAACCAATGATACATAAACTAGCTGAAAGTAAACTCCTGTCCGGTTATATCTATGGAGATAACCACACGGGAGAATATATCTATCTGCCAGGCAGTGAAATAGATTCCCATCCTCCTGTAGCAGTTTATGAGCACGATGACACCAGGGAAGACGTTTCTCTCTCAGCTGCGCTGCAGATTATTGAAAAGAGAAGCCTTCGCCTGGTATCCCATCCCGTATTTGGTCCACGCACCATATAAAATTCCACAATAAAAAGCCCGAATAGATGGTATGACTTTGTCATACATCCATTCGGGCTTTTACTATGGCTGTCATTTCTTTTTAAGGAAACGGGTACGATATATATAATAGGCAACGGCCAGGCAGACAACACCTGTGCATATAATGCCGAAGGTAACAGAATATCCCACGGACTGCACCACCATACCCAGCAAAACTGCCGCCAGTCCCACACTGATATCCAGAGACCAGAAATATGTGGATGTAGCCACCCCCGCTCTGGATGCCGGCGCCTCACGCACCGCCAGTGTCTGAAAAGCAGGACTCAGTGCACCAAAGCCAACCCCCAGTACAGCCGCTGAAATAATCAGACTGATAACGCCATGAACTCCGCTGAAAAAGAAGAAACCGGAAATAAAAAAGAAGAAACCGGGATATACTGTCCAGTCGGCACCATGATGATCAAAAAGATAACCGATCAACGGCCGGGTCAGTACAATAACGGAAGCAAACGTCATAAAGAAAATACTGGTATAGGAACCAAGATGCAGTGATTTCATATACATGGGGATGTAGGTAAGAACTCCGCCATAAGCAAAAAATACCAGTCCGCCTAATAAAGCATAAGGAAGTGCTGATGCTTCAACAAAATCACTCCAGTGAATTCCTGCCTGTTTCTTTTTAGCCGGAAGGACAATATCCTGTGGCAATTTCCGTATATTCCCCACAAGCACTGCCAGCAACCCCATAAGCGAAGTAAAAATAAACAGTCCTCGTGCTCCCATATACTGAATAAGCAAAAGCCCGACCAACGGCCCGATGACCATGGCAATATTATTGGTTACCGAAAAATAACCAATGCCCTCCCCTTTACGATTTCGTGGAAGAACAAGAACCGCCAGCGTGGCTGATGCAGTAGTTCCCAAAGCGAAAAGAATACCATGAACCAAGCGCAAGGCCAGAATCGAATTAAGCGAATGTACAAATCCAAATGCAACCATTACCAGGAAAAAGGCAAGGGTTGAAAAAATCATAATCGACTTTTTATTTAACGTATCAATCAATCGCCCGGCAAACGGTCTGCATGCTACTGTGCCAATCTGGAATGCAGTCATGGCCAGTCCGGCCTGGACCTCATTTCCGCCCAGATAATCCATGATAAAGATAGGCAAAGAGGCTACCAGGACATACTGAGACATAAAAAAAATCAGATTACTCCCTGACATACACAAAAATTCAGGGGACCAAAGAGAATCTTTTTCCATACTAACCTCCTATAATCAGATGATTAGTATACCTTAAATTCCAGTATACCGCAATAAATTTCAACTTTATATCCGCTTACATTTATAACGAATGATTTTATCTGCAGCACACGGTTCCCTGTGAAATAAATAAAAATACCGCTTATCTGGTCTTCCAAATTTCGGACCAGACAATACGGTATTTTATCTGCAGTCGTATCTTCAAATCTGCCTGTAAAAATTATGCTCTTGCTTTCAGCTTTTCAACATATGCGTTAAATTTTTCAAGAACCCTGTTACGGCGTCTTTCCCTTTCTTCTAACAGAAGGTGAATTCTGTACAGGGTAAGTACGAGATTGACGCAGGAAAGAACTACCAAAGCAGCAGAAAGTAAACAACGATTTTCCTTTTTCATAACAATCCCCTCCTATGAGCTGAATCATTTACCTCACATGGTAAGAAGAACTTCTATATAAAGTATAATCCGTACTCGCTTACAAAAGCAAGATGAAAATGAACAGAGCTCATATGTCGGCGTCTTAACGTACTATAAATGGGTCGGTGTATTCCATAGGGACCACAAAGGGTGAATTCTGCGAATAGCTTCTTTATAAAAAGGACGAAGAGCCACCTGTTTACTTCATTCCTTCACTCTTTCAGGTGTCTTTATCTGAACCCAAAGAAATCCGGCTTGCAATAAGAAGTCTATTTTCAGAGACACAGAATATGGACGTTTATCTGCCAGCCGCAATTTCCTTTTGGAAATCCTCCGGATTTCTTATTTTACGGTCTGAAAACATACAGCTTCCAGAGGATGAATCCTCGGGAAGCTGTATCCTCCCAGGACTTCCCAGCAAGTACTTTCGGCCCCATTTGGTAAATCGGAGACGATTTCAGCCCGCCTGCTGCTTCACTGCTGGTAAATCCGATGCCAGGCGTAACCTTTTACAGCCCGTCACCGAATTTACCAGCGTTCAGCGCATGCAGACTAAACTCACTCCGATTTCCTCAAAGGGGTGTGTTTTACATTTCTCTAATATTTCACGGTCGCCAGCCGTAGCAGTCTACAGGCTGACACCGAAGTTATCCGGCTTCAGCCATATCTGAGACAAACTAGCCTCAATTCCCCTAAATGGATGTTTTTTAATTAAAATCCTGGCTACCATTATTATGGGAATTCTTCGAATTTCCGAAACAGATGACTTGTAGCCCGCAACAACAAACCATTGTTGTCGCGCATCTCACGGTTACGGAAGTTAAGCTTGTATTTTCTCACATAGCATGCTCCCCAGAAGCGATCTGGGAGGATAGATGCAAATAAAAAAGACACCGTTTCAGGTGTCTCTTTTGTGATGCATAGAATATGGAAGTTTATCTGCCAGCCGCAATTTCCTTATGGAAATCCTTCGGATTTCTTTCCTTTATGGTTTGTGGCTCGCGAAGACAAGGGATTGTCTTCGTGAGCTGCACTCCTTAACGGTCTCAAAATCTGTAAGATTTCTATATTCAGAAGGTGCAGCTGGGACGTTAAATTGTCCATAGATGGTCTGAAAAAGTAGACCCGCAGGGGGGAATTTTCCTCCTGCGGGTCTACCCTCCCAGGCGTTCCAGGCAAGTACTTTCGGCCCCATTTGGTAAATTGAGACGATTTTGCCCCATCTATGACTTCAGCTCGGATAACTCCGCCGCCAGCCGTAGCTGCCTACAGGCTGACACCGGAGTTATCCGGCTTCAGCCATATCTGAGACAAACTAGCCTCAATTTCCCTAAATGGGAAATGCTGTCGTTCATCCAACATCTCACGGTTACGGAAGTTAAGCTTTTATTTTCTCACATAGCATACTCCCCAGAAGCGATCTGGGAGGAAATGCACAACAAAAAAAGCACCTCATACGAGATGCTTATCTTGTTCAGCAACTTCCTATCCTCCCAGATCGCTTCCAATCAAGTACTTTCGGCGTTTACAAGCTTAACTTCCGTGTTCGGCATGGGAACGGGTGTATCCTTGTAGCTATTGTCACTGTATCTGAAGGTTGTTCCTTCAAAACTATATAGAAGTATCACTGAAGCTCTTGGCTTCGGTCGCGTTGTGAAATCTTAAGTTAAGACCTCGACTTATTAGTACCGCATCGCTCCGCACATCGCTGCGCTTCCACTTGCGGCCTATCAACCTCATAGTCTATAAGGAGTCTTACTCATTTCTGATGAGAAGTCTCATCTCGGGGTGGGCTTCACGCTTAGATGCTTTCAGCGTTTATCCCTTCCGGATGCGGCTTTCCAGCCGTGCCACTGGCGTGACAACTGGTACACCGTTGATCCGTCCACTCCGGTCCTCTCGTACTAGGAGCAGCTCCCCTCAAACTTCTTACGCCCGCGATGGATATGAACCAAACTGTCTCACGACGTTTTGAACCCAGCTCGCGTACCACTTTAATGGGCGAACAGCCCAACCCTTGGGACCTACTCCAGCCCCAGGATGTGATGAGCCGACATCGAGGTGCCAAACCTCCCCGTCGATATGAACTCTTGGGAGAGATTAGCCTGTTATCCCCAGGGTAGCTTTTATCCGTTGAGCGATGGCCTTTCCACGCAGGGCCACCGGATCACTAAGCCCGACTTTCGTCTCTGCTCGACTTGTAGGTCTCGCAGTCAAGCTCCCTTCTGCCTTTGCACTCGTCGGCCGGTTTCTGTCCGGCCTGAGGGAACCTTTGGGCGCCTCCGTTACTCTTTCGGAGGCGACCGCCCCAGTCAAACCGCCTGCCTGAGATTGTCCGCAGGGTCGTTACTCCTCGCGTTAGAATCCCAGAACTAGAAGGGTGGTATCCCAACAGCGGCTCCACATCCACCTAAGTGTATGTTTCAAAGCCTCCCACCTATCCTGTGCGTCTACTTCCGAGATTCCGTCTCAAGCTGCAGTAAAGCTCCATGGGGTCTTTCTGTCCAGTCGCGGGTAACCTGCATCTTCACAGGTATTTCAATTTCACCGGGCCCCTCGTTGAGACAGTGCCCAAATCATTACGCCTTTCATGCGGGTCGGAACTTACCCGACAAGGAATTTCGCTACCTTAGGACCGTTATAGTTACGGCCGCCGTTCACTGGGGCTTCAGTTCAAAGCTTCGCTTGCGCTAACCTCTCTCCTTAACCTTCCAGCACCGGGCAGGCGTCAGCACCTATACGTCAGCTTTCGCTTTCGCAGGCACCTGTGTTTTTGGTAAACAGTTGCTTGGGCCTCTTTTCTGCCGCCCTTTCCGGTTCCAAGTGCTTGACTCTTCGCCTACTCAGGGCCATCCTTCTTCCGAAGTTACGGATGCAATTTGCCGAGTTCCTTAACGAGGGTTTTCCCGCGCACCTTAGGATTCTCTCCCCGCCTACCTGTGTCGGTTTACGGTACGGGCGGATCAGTCCTCGCTAGAAGCTTTTCTTGGCAGTGTGGGATTCACGAGTTCGTCAAAGTTTCCTTTAACTCCCCGTCACCTCTCACCCTTATGTATGGCGGATTTCCCTGCCATACGGGCTACGGGCTTGGACATGCTCTTCCAGCCGCATGCTCGTGTGCCCTGCTGCGTCACTCCATCGCTCAGACGGACTGCTCCGGTACAGGAATTTCAACCTGTTCTCCATCGCCTATGCGTCTTTGCCTCGGCTTAGGTCCCGACTTACCCTGAGACGACGATCGTTGCTCAGGAACCCTCGGGCTTTCGGTGGGCTGGATTCTCACCAGCCTTTTCGATACTCATACCAGCATTCTCACTTCTTACCTCTCCACGGCTCCTTACGGTACCGCTTCTCCGTGATAAGAACGCTCCCCTACCCAGATTGCAAGCAATCTGCCATAGCTTCGGTTCCGTGCTTGAGCCCCGGACATCTTCGGCGCAGCGTCTCTCGACCAGTGAGCTATTACGCACTCTTTGAATGGTGGCTGCTTCTGAGCCAACATCCTGGTTGTTTATGAAACGCCACATCCTTCGCCACTTAGCACGGCATTTGGGACCTTAGCTGATGATCTGGGCTGTTTCCCTCTTGACCACGGCCCTTATAAGTCGTAGTCTGACTCCCAGGTTTGATTACAGCCATTCGGAGTTTGACTGGGTTTGGTAACCGGGTAGGTCCCTCTCCTGATCAGTGCTCTACCGCCTGTAATCACCACCTGAGGCTAGCCCTAAAGCTATTTCGGGGAGAACCAGCTATCTCCACGTTCGATTGGAATTTCACCCCTACCCACACCTCATCCTAACCTTT